>Ga0194130_10001505_pt1 | contig 37177 bp, 19 predicted proteins | sample TA2KigsurfametaG_FD_160084 | JGI IMG/M metagenome (GOLD analysis project Ga0194130, IMG submission 160084) | Freshwater microbial communities from Lake Tanganyika, Tanzania - TA2015050 Kigoma 12 surface | ecosystem: Environmental > Aquatic > Freshwater > Lake | place: Tanzania: Lake Tanganyika...
TTCTGGATTCTGGAACGTTCAATGAACGATAAAGTTTCTTTTGGAAATACTCAACGTCAGTGAGTTCTCCAAGATTTTGCCCGCCAGGAAGAGTTGTGATTTCAGTTCCTCTACCACCTTCTCTTCTGGGAAGCCAGAAATCTTCCATCATTGAAAGATGTTTTTTATCATCCTTGATTTCACCAGTCGAAGCATCGTAAACAAGTTTGTTACGATAACGACTCATAACCTCACGAAGGTATTGTTCTGCTTTTACCTTAGGAAGATTACCAACATCGATGTAAAAAATTCTTCTTTCTGGTGCTCTTGAAAGTCTGTAGATGACAAGACTATCTTCAATCATTCTTAATTGATTAAGAGCCTTAATTGCTTTGTGAAGATAGGATAAAGTAGCTTGTTTGTTTCTATCAACTAATCCAGAAGTAATGTATGTGATTGCATCTTTTGCAATTTTAATTCCCTTTCCATATGCACTTCCAACTTGCATACCACCAGAAGCTTGAGGATTATAAACAAAATATTCATCAACATTTGGAGACTCAAACATTGTGAGTTCTTTTGCTGTATCTTGATTTACATAGGTTAGATTGCCAGCATCATTGATTGCTCTCTTTTTAAGTTCACGAACAAACTTAATTTTTAATGCATCAATATATCTAACTTCTTTAATTCCTTCTTCTGGATGCTTTAAATCAATGACTTTATGGTAGAAAATTCTTCCGTCAACATACCAATTTCTAAAGATCTCATGGGCTTTTTTGTCAAAATCCATGATTTCTTTGATATATTTAAACTCCTGTCTAATAATATTTTTGATGTTATTATCAACATCTAGATTGGAGAGTTCAATTTCAACTGGAGAATCATTAAGATCTGCAACAATTGCTTCGTTTACAACATGTTCAATTGCAGTATCACACTCTGGGTGCAGAGACATCTCACGATATCTTTTTAACAAATCATATTCGGTTCTATAGACACCCTCAATATCTACATATTGTCCATAAAAACTACTTGCAACATAAAAATCAGAACCGTCCTCATTGTTTTTGGGGACGGGACTGATCGTAGTTGGAGATTTTACTTCACCGCTTTGAATGTTGAAACCGAACAACTTAGACATTATAATTAACTATTAAATCTACTGATCTATTTATTTAACGTCTGAACCACCGCCAGCCTTGAGAGCCTCCCACCATTGAACTTCAAAAGTAACATCATATTGTTCAATGGTATCAGGAGAATCATAACTGAGTGGAATGCTTCCTACGCTAGATGGGAAACAACCATACATCTTGTATGTTCTTAAGATAGGAACATTGCCTGCTGATCCAGAAGCTTTATATGGAGCTCTTCCAAGTTGATGAACAAGTAAATCTTTTTGATAGTCAGCAGGATTTATATAACCAGAAGTATTTTCATGTTTGTTAATTCCATTCATCCACTTTTCAAACATTCTTTTGATTGCAAAATCAGTGTCATTGATAACAGTAATTGTCCAAGATTCAAATGTTCTATCTCCAGCAACATTTAAAACTCTTCCTCTAAAAGGAATGGGGACTGTTCCAATTGTTGAACCTGGAAGAGCTGCAGTTTTAACTAACATTCTCAATTTATCGGTAAAATCTGTTACTCCGTCAGGTTTAGCAAAACTTGGTACAGGAATTACACACTCAAATAGATTGGCTCTTGCGCCGCCGCCAGTTAGTTTGGACTTGAACTTATCTAAAGTTCTTGAATTAACACTAATTTGTTGGATGTTGTTAGCCATTTTTTTTAATCTCCTTTAAATTAGAATCTGCCAACTACTTCTTCAAACGAGATTCCCGTTCTCGTAGCAACAAAAGTAAGTCCAATGAAGTTAATTGAACGAGCAGGTTTTACATAAACTTCAGCAACAAACTCATTTCTGTCGATGACTTCTGGAGTATTGTTGGTTTCATCACAAACAAGAAGGAATTCGTTGATTCCTCTCTTAGCTTCAACATCTCTTAAGTATGGTTCAACCTGAGCGACAAAACTTGTCCTAGTAAATTCATCATTAAATTCAAACAGGAATGTTTTTGCAATCTCAGAAATGGTTGATTCCAATTCTAAGAATAGTCTCCTGACGTTAATTCTATCAAATGCAGAAGCATATGATAAAGCTGTCTTATCACCAAATAGAATTGTTCCACCGCCTGCACTTGAGATGATTGGATTAATTCTATTTGTATAAAGAGTATCTCTTTGAGTTTTGGTTGGATTGTAAGATAGTTTAATTACGTTATTAATTTTACCTCTAGCATCACCAGCAGGTGAATACCATGAGTGATCATTTAATGAAGTTCTTACCATCACCCCTGCAACATCAGCGTTACATGCAACATATCTAAATTTTCTGGTAAATCTATCATAAATTTGTTTGTATCCAGAATCAAATACGGCATAAGAACTTGAATCTATTGAGTTGTAGAAATTAACAATGTTGTTAGTTTGTGTATTTGAATTAGTTACATTTACTACATCTGCTTTGTGTGGAGAAATTACTGTAATACAGTCTTTTCTGGATTCTGCAATTGAAATTAGTTTATTTGCTTTTGCTTGAGATTCAACCCTAGATGTTAAAGATGGCCCATAAAGTAGAAAATCTACAGAAACCTCGTCCACATTACTAAAAAGTTCATACGAATTTGATAAGTCAGATAAAGTGGCTACATATCCACCACCACTTGTATAGTTAACACCACCAACTAAATTGAAGATTTTATTTCCAATTACATTAAAGTAAAGTGGTTGTGTTCTAATTTCTTGTCCCCAAATTCCATCAGCTGTTGTAATTCCTACGGAATTGTAAGAAACTTCTCCTGTTTGTGGATATCCAGCAAAAATGTAATTTGACTTATCACGGATAAAGTTCTTATAGTATCTTGATTCTGAAGAAATTACAGCATTTTCAGCTTTAGATAAATTGGTTAACTTTTCAATAATGTTGCCAACTTCGCCAGTTACTGCACCAGTGTCATCAATTACAACAACATGAACTGTGTCATTGTATGACTTTCTAGATCTTGCAAAATTACTAGTTCTTGGTTTTGGAGCTAAAGATCTCCAGTAAATTGTTCCACTTGAAAGTGTAAGAGTTTGTTCATCATACCAATCTTTTAAAGTAATTGAACTATTACCTGCAGTTCCAATGCCTGTACCACCAATGTAAATTTGATTTTCACTATCTAAATCTGTAGTTTTTAACTCATAAATTGAATTTTCCTTATATTCAATTGCAGTTGTAACTCCAGATAAAGTAGTGCTGCTCCATTTTACATACAGTTCACTGTTTCCAACACCTGTTACTATTCCATTTAATACGGTATCAGTATCTAAAATTGAGGTAGTTCCTAATCCGATTACAACTCTTTGAGCTGTTAGATTTACTGTTACTCCAGCGCCAACGTATCCTGTAGTGGTTCCAACACCAGAAATAATTTGATCAGCAAAATCATCGATGAAACAAACTTTTAAATTATTTGCCCAAGATCCTGGATTTCTTGCTGCCCATTCCCAAGCAAGATCATCAAAATGGTTTTCCGAATAATCTGTAGTATTTGCAATATTTAATGTAGTTGATGAAGTTGATCCAACAGAAACGTTTGCATTGTTGAGGTTTGAATCATTAGTTCTTACAACTTTAGCAATACCCCCATAAGACATAAAGTTTTCAATTGCATAATAATAATCTACTTGATCTCCAGAAGAAACTGGTTTTCCAAAAGTTTCTACTAATTCTTTTTCATTTCTAATAGTTATAATTTCATCTACTGGGCCTTTTGGAAAGGGAGCTGCAATCCCAGCAGCAAATTCATTATCAGTTAAATCGGAACCTCTTGTAAGATCAATCTCTCTTACATCAATTCCTGGAGACACCAAACCTATACCTAGTGCCATGTTTATCTACCCCTGAATAGTTCATTGATCTATAAGATATTTATAGAATTATGATTTTTAACGATACTCCCACATGTAAGCTCGATCACCATACTCATCTAACTTCCATACATCACCAGAGTTGTCTACAAAGGTATTTTCATGATCATCTAAACCATCTAGAATAAATCCAAAGGGAGCCATGTCTTGTTCGATCTGGTTTTTTTGTTCCTCATAGATGCGTTTACGAACATCATTCTCAGTCATCTCCTTGAAATAAGGTTGAACAACTAACCAAGAGAAGATCACAAGACACATTGATAAGTCATCATTTGCACCTTCTTCAGCTTCAAATGATTGATTCTTTTGAATAAAAGTTGTCAGTTCGGAGATAATGTCATAATCATTGAACATTAACTTGTCATCTTCTACCAAAGTCTTGAGGTTTGAACATCCAATCTTTTTGACTGTCTTTGACATCTTCAATCCAAGTTGAGACTTATTACCAGAGAATCCTTGCCCAACAATTTGCCCAGCTCTACCTCGCATGGCGCACATTAAGATGTGATCATACTCAAGATCAAAATGTAGGATATTTGCAACTTGTTCCCCAATGTCGTTGATTTCAACCAACACATAAGCTTTATTATATGCCTTTGCAACATCTTCAATGATGTTGGGGAACAACATTGGTTTGATCTGATTGTTTCGATATTTACCAACTACTCTCCAAGGAAAACTTGTAATATCAAAAATGACGAAAGCCGAGTAGTCACTTTCAACTCCTCTTGCAACGTCAACTGTCATAATATAGTTATGATCTTCGATTGGTTCTTGATAGATATCCAATCCTTTATTTGATTGAATTGGATCATCAAAAACCATTGACTTGAGTTTTGATGCAGAAATCAAAGTATCAGAAGATCCAAGGAAGTCACACTCAAATTCCTGTTGGAACTGTTGAGGTGAAGTGTTTGCAATCGTTTGTTCCTTCCATTTTGCGTCTCTACCAGGAACTTCACTCCAATGAACCTCTGTTGGGATATATTCGTTTCTACTCCTCTCGGCGTCATGCCAGAGGCGGTAGAAGTGATTCATACCCTTAGGGGTAGATACGATAATAACCTTTGTAGTTTTACCAGATGAAATGGTAGGATAAACTGAACTGAAGAAATCGTCAGCGATATGATTTGGAATGAACGCAAATTCGTCAAGGAAGATGATATTGAATGACATACCACGAACAGCAGATGCTGATGTGGATGCTGCAATAATCTTTGATCCATTTTCAAGTTCTAAAGATGCCTTGTTCCAAACCATGACACCCTGTTGCATCCACTTAGGTAGATTCTCATAAGCCAACTGAAGTCTTCCCAAAAGATCTTTTGCAGTTGAAGCTTTGTTTGCAAGAATACCAACATTCACGTTAGCATTAAAAACAACATAATGCAATAGATAAGATACACAAGTCGTTGACTTACCTGACTGACGAGGCATCTTACAGATATTGAATCTGTTATTATGAAAATTATTAATTAATTTTTGTTGAAATGGATAAAGGTTAAAAGAAACTAAACCTTCATCCAGAGAAACAATCTTGATATAATTTTTAGCAAAGTATACTGGATCATCCTTACACTTTAAAAATTCTTTAATTTGTTCCTCAGTAAATTCAATCGGAACATTTGCTTTCTTAAGCTGAGGGTTGCCCAAATAATGTTGATCGTTACTCATACATTCTTTTCAAATCTTTCTCCATTTGATCCATATTATTTAATCTTGTTTGCCAACCATTTCCATCTGTGGTTCCTTTGGCTGGGTTGATGCAAGTATCATCTTCAAATTTGTCACATACTAAACTTGCAAGTTCAGTTTCGTTGCCTTTTTTTTGTGTTGCAGTCCAGTAGTGTTGATTTTCTATCCAAGTAGCACTACATTTAGGGCAAACTTTTATGCTCATAAGACTTATCATAAGACGGCAATCTATTATATAGACAAATCACCTTTTGTAATGTATTGAAATGAACACTATAATTGTTGAGAGTTTCCTAAATTTTAATAGATCCGTTCATCAATTACAGTTCCAACGACGGAGGGCTTTATTAATTCTTGAATCAGGATCTCTTGCAGTTTTTGTTGAAGTGAGTTTAGATTTCATGCCGCTCATTCTTGAACAGAATGATTTGCGACGAGATGCTCTTTTACCTTCTGGATTTTTTTCAGTGACTGCAGTTTGAAGTTTTGATCCTGGATTTTCACGGCGATAAGCATTAACTGCTTTTTGACTCAATCCATCAGTTTTATCTTTACGATTCACTGATTGCCAATCCTCACCAATCACTCCGATATTGAGTAGATAGTTCTTTCTTCTTTTCTCTTTATCTGGATCTAAAACAATTGCAAGAGCTTGTTCTGCAAAATCTTCTTTTGTTGGGAGATCAAATTCTTCAGCAGCAAGAAGAGTTGGTTTAGTTGGATCAATTCTTGAAGGCATATAAGCGTTTAACAATGCACCTGGATATACCTTATGAATTGCATCCTCCACTTCCTTTCTGGATGGAATTGTAGGAGTCGAAAAGAAGATTTGAAGTTTGTAAGTTGATCCGTGCCAAGTTAAAATGATGGTATAAGTTCTTCCATACTGTTGAATCTTATCAATATTTTCTTTTACAGAATCAGGAACCATGCGATTTCCTTTCTTCTTCATACCAACTTGTTTGTGGGTGCTCCAACATGCTTCTGAAACATCTTCATCACTTGACATATAATCTGCTGCAGTATCAATAAAATCTGCTGCTCTTGTGATCTTAGATTGAACCCATGCAGGAAGTTGTTGATTTGGATTCTTTACAAGTTTTCTTAAAATATTGATTGATCTTTCAATCTGATCAAACTCAACATTTGACATGTATCCTTCTTCATCCTTCTTTTTACCAGAAGCAACCTCTTTATGATTTTCTGGAATGAAATCTTCAGACTTGTTCCCCCAATTTTTTGCTCCCGCTTTACGACACTTGACAAGTGCTCCAGATGCATATGCACTTGGCCAAACACTATAACGAGATTTGACTTTATGATAACAAGCATCTTTAGTACCACTACCCTTTCCTGGTCTATCTTTTACTTCTTGTAAGTCTAATTCTTCTTTCATTTTTTTGGGTTTATCTGTTGGAACATAAGTTGGTTTTGCAGCACCAGTTTTTGCCTGTTGTCCAGGATCTGCTGACTTCTTTCTTCTTGCAGCAGACAACCTTTCTGCCTTCGTCATGCTTGCTCTTTTGGAAGAAGAAACGCATTTAGGAACTCCTTCTCCAGGTTCATCACTCGCACAGGTTCCACCAGTTACAACGTTTACCCATCCACCTTTACCATCTTTAGAACGCGAACCCTTAAACCAATCAGTTAGGCCTTCTTCAAGTTTACAATCTTTCATACCATGTTTAGGGCACATCTTTCCCTTTGGTGTTTTATTACATTTAGATGGCTTACACCCACAATGTTCTAACATTTAAATTAAAAAAAACCTGTAATGTTATTTATGATTTCTTGTCAGTTGTGTTACTCTGTTTGATCATCTTAAGAAGATCAGCGGTGGAACCAACATACAATGCATTTGTGATATTGTTGGGCCCTTGATATTTGTTATCAAGATCTTTCATATTCTTATGAAGATTCATCAACTTATCAGTCACATCTCCCAAATTTTTGATCAACTGCCCTGCAACTTCATAAGCTCTTGGATGTTGGGAACTGTCTGCAACTTCAAGAATCCCATCAACAGCCGTTTGCCCTTTTTCAATCAGGGAATAAAGTTGCCCTCTGGTATATTCGTAGTCAGATTGTTGTTGATTTGTTGGTTTTGTGAGTTCTGCTTTGTCAACTTTTGACTCTACGATTGAAGTCTCCACATTCAAAGCTTCTCCAATTTTATCGAATGATTTACTCATGGTTTATACCTCTACATCAGTTCCTTGCGATGGGCTATAATCTTTATAATCTTGGAAGAATGAAGTTGTTTCGTTAAATCCAAAGTTATCTCCATATTCAACTAATGGATCATCAGCTGGTGTGATTGAACCATCATTGTTATAATCTTCAAGAGCCTTAGGTGTAACTGTATATCTCATTTCTCTTCTTCTTTCCGAGTTCATACTGTAATCAACTTGAACTTTCTTAATCAATCCTTCAGTAGAACTTGCAATTGGGCCAAAGAGATGTGTTTTTGCAGTGAATGTCAATGTGTGGAGTAAAACTCTTCTTTCATCAAATCCACCAGAGTAATTATCCTGGAAATTGATAGATTCTAAAACAATTGGAATGTCTTTTTTCTCACCAATAGATTGAATAAGATCAACTGTGATATTAATTGCTGGTTGAAAGTATGGTAAAATTTGTTCTATAATTTGCAAGGAATCTTCATTCAACTTTGACATAATGTTGAGTTCAAATGTAACATTGTATGGAACTGGCATATAAACTTTAAGTGGAGTTCCATCAGTTTTACTAGTTTTGAATGTTTGAACAACACCAGTTTTTCTTGATGGATCATATTGAATTCCCGTCATTTCAAATGAAAGTCTTGGGAGAGTTAATGTTTGTTTTGATGCAAGATCGGGTTGTTGTTCAATTCTTGCTAGAAACTTTTGAATTGGCCCATATGCAATGGGCACTTTCATAACACTAGCATCAGAACCGTTCTCATTTTTATGAACGATTTTAATATTGTTAAAAAGTGTTCCAAAACCTATAACGGTTTTTCTTAAAATTTCGTGATAATAGTAAGTTCCTAACATTAGAATCTATCTCCCATGTTTCCATATTCTCCAAATGGATTTGATTGTTGGAAATCAATAATTAAATCTCCTGCATCTTCAAGTTCTTCATTTTGACTGAATATATCTATAAACTCATCATCTAAGTCGTGTGAAGTATTAATTGCAGAAATAACATAAGATCCTGTAAATCCAATTCCAGGATACTTCAATGTGCTTGCAGATCCAACAATAACTTCTCCGATTTGGAAGTTGCCTGTGACATTTGATACATAAAGAATCTTTGTATCGAAATCCCAATTCTTGACAAGAGCTGTAACAGAACTTGCAGCTCCAGTAACTGTTTCTAGTGGAGTAAAGTTTCCAGTTCCAATTCCTGCAGGATTTCCAATTATAATTGTTGGGGCAACGGTGTAACCAAAACCTGCATTTGTCAATATAATAGATGTTACAACTCCTGCAGTAATGTATGCATTTGCAGTCGCACTGACTCCCGTTCCAACATTTCCAACAAAAGTGACGGTTGGGTTAGTTACATATTTCGAACCGCCAGAAGTGACAGTAATAATTCCAACAGAATTTTGTGTGCTGATTCCAGCAGTTACTGCAATTCCTGTTCCACCACCCCCAATAAATCTTATAGTTGGTGGTTCACTATATCCATATCCAGGATTTGTAATCAAAACATCGCTTAGATAAAGTTTTCCCGTTTGATTATTTTTGGACATGACTGCAGTTGCACTTGCATTTCCGCCAGACGGAGATGTAGTGATTGCTACAATTGGAGTGTTGGTATAGTTTGTTCCACTATTGTTAATGTAGATATCTGTAAGTGATCCAGTTCGTAGGGAAGTAATTGCAGTTGCAGTAGATCCAATACCAACTAAAGTGAGTTTGACTGAATATCCACGACTTAAGAAGTTATCATCAACTTCTTCTACTCCAGTGTTAATGACTTCATCTTCATATTCAAAGACTTCACATCTCAACTCATAAACATAAACTTTATTGAGTTGATAAAACTCAACTTCATGTTCCACAAATTTAATTTCATAGATTGTATCTGTAAGTGGAAAATAAAGTAAATCTCCTTCACAAGGCCTTGTTGATAAGACAACATCATCATCTCCGACTAAAAATGGAGATATAAAATCTTCATATCTTTCTTTAGATATAATTAAATTTAGTTCGTCTTTTGATTGAACTCCAAACTTGGTTAGTATATCTCCAGCACCACCAAAACCTTGATAATTTGCAACATAGGCTTCAAGTGCAAAATTATCATCAAATCTTGCAAGGATATTTTCTCGAACGATATCTTTACGTGAGATATATTGTCTTGGCATGTAGATGATCTCAACACCATACATTCTCAGTTGTTCATTGATTAACTGTTGAACTAGGTTCTGTTCTGACTTGCTTCCTTGAAGGAAAAACGGATTGAGTGCCATAGATTAACCAATCATATCCAATGGTAGAGTTTCAAATTCGGTGCTCATTCTTTGTCTGATTTCTTCAAGTTCACGAACAGCATCATCATAAATTTGTCTTCCATTTAACTCAACACCACCTGGAAGTTTGACTCCTTGAAATTTAATTAAATTTTGCCCCCATTGTTTTTTGATGAGTGCAGTTAGATATAACTTAATAAAGTAATCATTATATATTTTTGGGAAATCATTTGGATCTAAAATGCGATAACATTCTATGATTATATACTCATCAACTCTGGCATTCGTCCAGTTCATATCAATATATAATCTTCCTTGTCTTTTATTGAAACGAATGGCTTTATCTGGGCTTAAAATCCAGTTGATTGTTTCAAGATAACTTTTTGTCATTGAATATTGTAAGAGTTCAATGGAAGTAAAGTTATAAACGTCATTTAAGAAAATTTGATATGCAACGTTAAACATACCAACGGATAAACTACTTGTATCTAATTTGAAGATGCCATTAACTCCAATGACACTATCTGGAATTTGAAGAAAACTTCCATCCTCTTCAAATTGGAATGTGGTTGATAGTCCTACTGTCGATGTGCCAGTGCTTGTAATAATGCCAACAGGATTATCAATTGATCTTCCTTGAGCTCTATCTACTTCTTCTTGAGTAATTTTGTGCTTTAGATATACTTTTTCAACACCATCAAAGTGTCTTTCATTGAAATACTGCAGAGCGTCATCTACTAGATCGTCAATCTGATCGTCTTCTACGTTGATTTCTAATACTGGAGCTCCGAGTCTCCTTAGACAATAATCAATGAGCCCTTGTCTAGAGGATGGTTTTGCCATTATTGATACTTTTTTCTATATTTATGAAAAATCTTCAGTTTTCTTTCTCGATCTTGATGCCTTGAGTGACTCTACTTCTTGAGTCAAAGAAGATACCTTTTGAGAAAGACTAATAACTCTTGTTTCTAGTGCAATTGATTGTGTAATGGATTCATTCAATCTTTTTTGATAAACTGAAATGAATGTATTGAAATCGATGTCATCCATAATTTTCTCCAAAAAATTAGGGGAGGTTTCCCTCCCCATCAATTATTTAGAATGTGCCCCCATCTACAATTATATTTTGTAGATGTCTTCCAGTAACTCCACCAATTGTTGCATAAGAAACTACAGCTTCTCCAGAACCAGCAGTGTCAGTAATATATAAACCTTTAAATTCAACATCTGCATAATATCCAGAATCAACTGTCAATACACCAGCAGCTTCTCCAACTCTTGAAGCGAGAACAATTCTTGATGCTGAGTCATCCCAATAAACTGCACCTAATCGTGCTGCATTATCATAATAATGGAGAAGTAAACCAACATCTTTATTGACATCTGATCCTGGAGCGGATCCATCGACTTTTGCAAGTTCAATTAAGTTATCTTCAACCGTTAATGTAGTTGTATTAACTTGTGTTGTAGATCCGTCAACAGTTAAGTTAGCAACTGTTAAAGTATTTGTTGATGGATTATAGTAAATTGAAGAGTCTGTAAAAACTGTCTCTGGAGTAGCAGTTGCATTGTGACTATCAACAAATGTTAGGTAGTATGATGCAGCATTATCGCCAGCAGTAACTGTTTCTACTTGTTTTGCAGTTGATGCAATACCAGTGATTGATCCGCCACCACCATCAAAAATTATACTTCCAACAGTTAATGTGTTTGATGATGGGTTGTAATGGATGCCAGAATCAGTGTGGACAGATTCTCCAGTAGCAGATCCATTATCACTATCTACAAATGTTAGAAAGAATGTTGCGTTTGTAGAATTTTGAACTGTTTGGACTTGAGTTGCTGCACCAGAAAAGGTAGTTGCAGTTACAATTCCTGAGAAGCTAGCGTTTCTCCATCTCTTACTAACGGATGCATCACCAATATCAAATGTAGCATCAGTATTTGGTAAAATACTTGAGTTTACATCAGCATTAAATACTACATTATCGGTATTAGCATCACCAAGAGTGATTGTACCACCCTCAAAGGTTACTGCACCAACAAAGGTGGAGATACCAGTTACCTTTAAGTTACCGCCAACATTTAAACTTTTCTCAATACCTACACCACCTTCAATAACTAAAGCCCCATTATCTTTTGTTGTTGAGTCTGTGGTATTACTAATCGTAGTAATACCAGAAATATCTACATCACTATTGATATCAACTAATGTAGTATTAAATGTAGCAATACCAGTAAAAATTGGATTAGCAGATCCACTTCCCCAACTTAAATTACCACTTCCATCATTAGTTAATACAGAAGATGCAGAACCATTAGCTGCTGGAAAATAATACGTTACAGCAGCACCTACAGACGCTGGTGATGCTAAGGTAATAAAATGAGTACCGTTACTAGTACCTTCTACAAGATTTACACCACTACCTGCAGACGAGGTTTCTTTAGTCCAATATCTAGCGCTACCAAAATACTTATTAGTTGAACTGTTTCCATCTACACCAATATAAAAATTGTATTCATCAGTAATAAAGGCTGGTTCCCCAGTATTCAAACCTACGGCAGAAAAAGCACTTTGCGTGCCTCTTTTAAATCTAATTGTTGGATTAGCCATGCCCTATCCTACTTTAGTTACTTTATCTTTTACTATTTATTGTTTTTTAAAAATTACCACCATCAAAATCTATATTTTGTCCTCTATTAAGGTCAGTATCTAAAACATTAATGAAATCATCAGGAATTCCACCAGAAACTGCATCTTGTAAAATTTGATCTGGATCTACAAATTTAAATTTTTGATCTGTAGAGTTATATTGTAAAACATAATTATCTTGCAATCCTGTACCATCTACATCATTCAATCCAAGTAAAGATGAAACTAAAACAAGTTCACTATTCGCTGCTATTTGTGATGAAATTACTTTAGATGTTTGTGAAGGCCCAACTGTAACTTTTAAAATATTTGTGGGTTGAATTTTAATGTTTGTCATTGGGTACTAACTCCTGCAGTTACTAATGCCATTCCTTCTACTATTCTAATTTTGACACCATTAGAACCAGTTAATAAAACATCATAAACATATCTTCCTGGTTTTAATGAAGATGTCTTTCCTGAAGTGAGTCCAATCGAAACTGAACCAGTAGAACTAACAATACTTACAGTAAAACTAGTTTTTGATGAACTTGCCGGATGTTTAGCTAAAGTAGCTGTGCCAGTATATCCTGCAAGATTCAAAACGGTATTGTTTGAATCTTCTACAAAATAAGTGTTAGTAAAACTAGCACCTTGTTCAATTACAATATTGGATACTCTTGCTGGCATTACCCTAAGGGATCATTTATTATTATTTATAGTTTATCCAGAATCTTAGTCATTAGTGACTTTATTTCGGAAAGTTCTGTGTTAATATTTTCAATTTGAGTTTCAACTTCATTCATTCGATTTAACTCATCGAGTTTTCTTTGTCTATCAAAAAGATAACTTTTATAGGCTTCTTTATTATTGTTTATGATAGCTTGACTGGACTTATCTCTGACAAGTCCAGGATGCCCATCAACCTTTACATACTCTGACATAATATTCTATTAGAATAGTGCTAGAATTCTTAGATCTTTAATAAACGGAACGACTGCCTGATTATTGGAGATCATTACAATCTTGACTTGGAATGCGCTAAATTCTGGAAGATCAACTACAGTGTAAGTATAATCATCATAATCTTTTAAGAGTGCTGTAGCTGCTGAAGCAGTACCCAAATCTTTATCAGATCTTCCATCTCCATTGAATCCTCTAAAGAGTTGATATTTACTTGGAACATCAGATCTGAACACTTTGTAGTATACTCTGAAGTTTGTTCCAGTTGGCCTAAATCCAGCAAATTGAACTTTCAATGAAGTAGCAGAAGTTTCCAGTCTTACAACTTTTGTGAGATAAACACAATCATGTTTATCGTCATTGATACTCTTTACTTTATATCCTCTTAGATATAATTCAGAATCATCATTATATGGACTATTGATTCTATTTGTTGTAGTAATTGCAAACATTCTATCAAGATCAATTACTGGAGACACGTCAGTATCATTAGTGTTAAATACGGTTTCAATATTTAAAGATCTTCTTCCAGGAACATCAGTTAAGAAAGTATTTTCATTAACTATTGATGTAATTATTCTTGGAGTATTATAAGTATTAATTGCATTTAAAGTGATTGCATCAAACCCTTGATCAACAAATGAAACTTGTTTTTTTGTTCCGACAGATGTTGCAGTAAAAGTTCTCGCTCTTGCTGCAATACTTGTCTTTGGAGGTTGGAAAGTTTCTACAATTGGAGTTAGAGTTTCATATTGAATATTTTTACTCGCTCTAACATTTTTACCACCGTCAAATTTTGCATCTCGGATAAACAATGGCCCTAAAGAAGAACCTGCAGTTCTATTGGATTTATTTATTCCAGAATTTCTATTTATTTTCAGATAATAACTATCTAAAGTTATATCTGCTTTTTCATTATCATCTTCTCCAACATCAACATTTGCAAAATCATGAGTTGTATTAATTCTGAACAAACTTACACCAGCAATTTCATATTTTCTAATCCTCTTACCTACAGCGTGTTCATCAACTGGAGTGTTGTTATTGAACCCGTCTTTTACTCCTCTCTCAACAATTGTAAGAGTATTTGTTGATGAGTTACATTCAGTGTACTTAATAATCTCGTTACCAACTTTAAAGTATCCTGGGTTTGTGCTAGAAACTCCAACATTTTCAAACGTAGTAAATATGCTAACATTTTCAACATAGACTGGATTTAAAGACTCGTCTGCAATCTTTTGAGTCAATTTAACTGCAGAGCCATCACTTGATACATGATTTAGTTCAACTTTGTTATTTCTGGAATGCATTCCATGATTGGGTTGATACACCTTAAAGAATACACCTTGTCTAATTCTTTCAGTTTCATCATCTGGATCTGAAGACATTCCATTTGTAGTTCCAAATCCAACAGTGCTTCCATCAGAATAAACTACTTTGAGGTAATCATTTTGACTAAAGTTACCTTGAATATCTTCAACAACCATTGCATTGATTGCAGAAACAATTCCAACAGTAAATGTTACATTGTCACTCACACCAATATTTGCTAATACAACGTCTCCAGCATTGTAAGATGTTCCTCCAGAAGATACATTTACTCCAGTTACTGTTCCATCAGTTACTGTAATATCCCCAACAAGTCCCTTGCCCAATTTACTTAGAGGTAGTCCTCTCTCATAATCTGGAATAGAAACAAAAGATACACTTGTATAAGTTGCAACTCCAGACACTGGCGTTAATCCAATACCAGCATTGTTGTAAATTAATGAAGTTGTCCCTACACCGACAGAACCACTAGTAATAACAATTTTTCCAGTAGCACCAGTGTTGTCTTGTTTAATGGAAACTCCAGAAGTCAAAATACCTGCATTTACAATTGGTTCTTTAAATTCAAATAAAGATTGTCTAGACAAGAAAAGTAATGGATTTTTCTTCAAAACTACAATTCCATAATTATCATAATCCAATTGAGAATTATATAACTTTACAGTTCCTGGTGTTTTGAATTTACAATAATTAAATTTAAATTTCAAGTCTTCATTTGTGCTTGAAGTCCAAGCACCACCGAGTTTTGCTCGATATAAATTCATAATTAGTGGTTGTTTTGAACCTACAACCTTATTAACTCCAGACTTAGTTACATCATCTTCACCATGTCTAGAAATCCACACATCATAAGAATCATCAGATGTACTTAAAACTAAAGCATATTGTTTCCCATTTCCTTCTAAGTAAACTGGGGATTGGAAAGTAAATGTAGTCGCATCTGATGCATTGTTTGAAACCTTGACTTGACTTGGAATTTTTGTAACTTCAGAGAATGGAACAACTTTCTTTCCAGGTTTGCCTCCACTAAGATATCTAAGGGAGACGGTTATTGGAGTTAATGCATCATCATCTTCATCATCATCAGCTTTCTTTTGTTTTGCAGTATCTGCTGGTAATGGTTTTGATTTGAAGAATAATTCAACTGATCTTAAAAATACTCCGTTCTCTTTATCAATTTTAAAGGTTTGCCCTAAAGGTTCTGGTTGTTTTGTAAGAATTTTTTCAACGTTTCCAGTTAAATCATCCTTAATATCATCTGATGCAGTGATTGTACCATCAGTAATACTAGTCTTGGAGAAAATTGAACCTCTTATACTAAACACTCCATCAGCATAAGAATCAACTACACCTCTAGATTCAAACAAAGCTTCAGCAATTGATTTTACTGCTTTTGTATCAGTGTCTGCATTTTTGCTACTTGTTGAAAGTCTAAAAGATTTGGTTCCTACAGTGAATCTTGGATTACCTGACTTTCTTTCATACTTTGGTATGAAGAAAGATCCTATTAATCCACCCATCACATCACTAATAAGTCGAACGTTAGTAACTTTACATTTTGCTTTTGAAGACTCTCCATATAAAACCATACCCTTTTCAATCCAGCCACTGAATCTTGTTTCTGAAGCTAATCCTAGAGATCCAGTATCAATATTCAAAATGGTTGTATTTGTGCTATACTTACCTGGTAATGTTTGTGTAGTGTTATATGGATTTTTTGTATATTTTAATGTTGGTTTGTAGTAAGGCCCTTCTTTATGTCTTGGATCTGCAAGTCTGCATTTAAGTGATGCATCATTAACTTTGATCTTATCTTTCTCATCATCTTTTGCTTCTCCATAGATTGTTTCTCCCATCTTGAAAGTTCCAGAAATCATTTGAACTTCAACTAATTTTGGAAGACAATATTTTGTAATATTTTTTCCACTGAAAAAAGCATAAAACTGTGTAAATGGTTTTAATCTAGTAGCATCAAATTCAACATTTCTACTTCTCATATATTTGATGACACTTTCATTTATAAGTTTGTTGGCAACTTTAGTGTCATACTTACTTGGAACATTGTTATATTGGACGCCATCAATAGTATCTGTTGCATTGGCATCGTATACATCTAAGTCTGCTGCCGAGACTGGGCTTTCTACAGCTTCAATTTGAGAACCTAAGGTAATATTATTAACATCTTTATTACTCTTAGTTTTTAATTCATTTGGTATACCAGTATGGTAAATTACCCAAGATTTCCAATCAATTGGAACAAATCCTGGATCTGGATCATCTTGAAAAATATCAACTAAAACACTATAATCTGCCTTAAGATCTGACTCATCGGCTGAAACTTGTTTTTCTTCTATCCAACAATCTGAGAATGGATTTAGTTCAATTCTACCAATCCAGTTTTCAACATCAAATGGATTTACAGATATTGATCTAGTTGCAAATTTTGATTCTAGTCCGTCTACAACAGTATAATCTAAAGTAACTAGATCTCCAGTTTTTCTGATGTTTGGGCTAATAAGTCCATCTTTGTGTTTTTGATCTTCATTTGGATCAAGAATAATATCTCCACCTAAAAATAGATCAACTCCAGTTGTATGGTGAGAAGGCCTTAAAAGTCCTTGCTCCATATCAATAGAAGCTTTAAATCCTTTTAAATCGTGTGCTGCGTGAGACTTAAAGTTATCTACAAAGAAACCACACTTAAATCTGTCTAATCCAGTAACTTCATCTTTGATGACAAGAGAAGCAGTATCAATTTCTAAGAGTGATAACTGAGTATAATATTCTAAATTTTTAATTCTATCTTCCAATCTACCAATATCTTCCATCGTATATCTTCTATACGATGGGAAAGTAACTCTTGCATCAGAAGAACTAAAGAGATATGGTGGTAGATAAATGGAAGCAATTTCCATTTCACCTTTATTGCCCGGCGGTTCTAGTAAAATTTCAGCTGGTTCACCAATTTTTAACTCAAATTCTCCTTGTTTATTCAGAGAAAGTTTATCAACTCTTCCCAGATAATATGAATATGATAAAAGTATATTTTTATTTGTAACTAAAATATTTGGAATTGTAGCTTGAGAACCACTAAAGTCTCTTGACTCAAATTGGAATGGAGAGTATATTTGTCCACTAAAAGGAGCAACTCTAGGCCTGAAGTCTAACCAATCACTAGCTTTATACTTTTTAATTGTCGGTAGATTTTCTGAATAGTCATCTGGAGAATAACTATTTACAGTTATAAAATCGCCAACTTGATTTTGATCAATTTCATATCTATCATAAACAATAGTTAATCTACCTTTTGGAGTGGATTGTTTATCTTTTCTAGTTAATCTAGAAAAGTCACAATAGTCATCTTTTTGTCCATTATCAAACCCATAGTTATTTCTAATATCTTTACTTCCAGAACTAAATGAAGCAACATTACCGACAATTCTACTTGTTTTGAATGTTACAGTTTCTCCTACAGTAAATGACTTATTATTTTGAAGAACAAAATTGACTTGGTTTGATCCAGTTACACTTACGACTAAACCTCTACACGTACTTGTATTTCCATAAATTACTTCACCAACACTCAATCCAGTAAGATTTCCTGATATTTGAGTCAAAGTAATATTAGGTAAAACTGGGTTACTGTTATCTGCAGACTCAAAAATTGAATGAACTCTTAGAACATCTGGATAATTTAAAGATAATGTATCATCTTCAACTCTAGTGCCAAATGCTGTTTTGGATGTTAATCCATTTGAGCTAGATTTCTTAACTGTTCCATTAATAGTGAGAGTTTCACATTTTTTGAGATTTAACTTTTTAGAGACAACATTGTTTTTCTTTAAAGTAGCTGTCAGTTTTGCTACACCAGTTACAGATGTAATACCAGATATAGTTACAGTTTTAGCGTCTTCAGAAACTGTAATTTTTTTAGAAGTTATAGTTTCGATGTTGCCACCAGAACTTGCATCAAATAACATGTAATCTTCTGGAGCTTCAAATGGTTCAAAAAATAAATTAGGATCAGATTCTGTAGCGGAACAAGATCCAGCCCCGTTTACGGTAACATTATATTGTTTTCTGACTGTCAACTGAGCTTCAGACAAATCTACATTTGATATAAAATTCTTAGGTAAAGGAGCTAAGAGATCTGATAATTTACGATCTCTAATTGTAGATCTTAAAACTCTAAGATCATTTGCAGAAGTTGCTGACGCTGGTAAAGATCCTACACAAACATCAGAAACACTGGAAACTGCTTGTATAGTAATTGTTGATCCATCATCACTTATTGTTTTTACTTCATTAAAAGTTGGTAATGTGTCAGTTTCTTTATCATAAGTAATAATATCTCCAATCCTAATTTTATCTTCAGAAAATCTAAACTTCGTGCTAGTTACAGTAGATATTCCACTACTTGCCGCACTGAAACTATATTTTGCTCCAGCTACATCCAAAGTTGAAGATACATCAAGAAGAGTATCTGCTGTAAATATTACTCCAGAAGATCCATAAGCTTCTATTGAATGAACATCTCCGATTCTATAATCAGTAACATTTTTTACGAATGCTGATTTATCGGAGTCAATATTACCGCTGGTAGATTCATCAAATATTAATTTTTCTCCTTTAATAAAAGTTCCACTTACATCTGACAAACTAATAGTGGTAGTTGTTGCGTCAAATGCAAGGTATCCTCTTGCACCACTACTTGATCCTTCAACTTTACATGGAACTTTTAATTCTTTTAATCCATTAGTTTTTGGTATTCCACCAAGTTCTAATACTGTATATGTATGAACATCTATGAAATAAGTTTCATACTTTGTGGATTTGTTCTTATGAGATCCTTCATCGATATTGATTTTAAAGTCATATAATCTTGCTTGTCCTATTTCAATTCCTGTTGAAATTCCTGCAGTTGCATTTCTCTTATTTCGTAAACTTACATATGCAGTGGTTCCAAGTCCAACAATCGGAGTTCCATATACATTATTAACAACTAACTTATTACCCATCTTGAAGGTATAGTTAGTATTGTTTACTGTTTTTATTGTTCTTGGCTTTTTAGCATCAATGTAAGTATCAATTTTTTTCTCAATTTCAAAACCTCTGACGTAAGCTTTACCTGGGCTAACTCTTAGTGTAAAGAGATCATCAGATGCTGTGTTTCCATTACTGGTAATTTCTCCCTCATCATACAATCCATTATTACTGATGTAATCATCTACCGTATTTCTTACAGAAACTCTGAAGGGGGTAATTGTATAGTCTCCAGATTCATCGTATGTTCTTCTTGCAAGTTCTTCTCTTAGTTCATTCTCATCATCTCTTTTATCTTTCAGTGATTGAACTTGTCCATTTACAACTCTTAAAAGTTCAATGAAATTATCATCATTGAAATCATCAATTGGTTTCTTAATTAATGTGACTGATATTTGTAATCTGTCCGCTCCAGGAGCTGAAAAGTTTGAATATCCCTTGGCATTATCAAATAAAGTGGGATCATCATATGCAGTTACAATTTGTTCATCAACTAAAAATCCAATTCGATATGTTGGAGTATTGCTATACTGATCGAGAATGATTGTTTGTTTCTTAACATTTACAAAGAATCCTCTAATAAAATAGACTCCCTCATCAATTGTTGCAGCAGATCCACTTCTACTTGCATCAACGGTAGTTGTATTTGCAAAAGAAGAATTTAATTTGATTGTATTATTTCCGACTTTTATAGCCTTACCAGAGGAAAGAATTAAATCTTCATCCTCTAAAAATTCTTTTGTAGTATTATCTACTTTAGATGCAGAAATGTATTTAATGTAAAGCGTATCAAATCCCAAAGAAGATTTTTCAGCTGTAATATAATTTCTAACTTTAGCCGTAACTCCAGATCTTTTCCCTGTAATTTTTCTTCCAATTAATGATGAACCATAATCAGAAACATCTAAACCTCTAAAAGTTGGATCAATCAAAACAGCATCATAACTAGCAATAAAAGCTAAGTTGCCTGGGATAACTTTATCGCCATTGTTAAAAAAGTGATCACCAAAACTCTCAATCTGATTTTGTAAACTTGATTGTAAAGTAGTTAGTTCTCTAGCCTGAACTGTAGTTCCTGGTTTAAAAAGAACCCTCTTATAGTTCTTCTTTGGATCGAAGTCGTCAAAATACGGAGAAACGTTTAGATTAGTTTTTTGTGGCATGGTTTTAGAACTCTACGATTATTCTGATATCTTCAGTTTGAGTTGATGATCTGGTAATGCTCGCTCTATGATCCACATAAATGATATCACCAGAAAGGGGATTGAATTCAGGAGGAGCAATCCCATTTGTAAAGGAAAGTCCTAAGTTATAATTTACATTATTTATTGAAGTAGAAACACCAGTAAATGTGCTTGCAATATCTAAATCCGATCCAACGCTTGCCCCTTCAATAGTTAGACTTCCACCTGTTGCTGGAGAAGAAGTGAATTTATGAATTTTAAATCCATATCCAGCCGTTGCAAGTCCAACTGGTTGGTAGTATTTTAATATTCCAGTAACTTCATCATAAGAAACAACATATCCATATGCTGTTGATCCAACTCCAACAGATTGATAAACCAAACTATCTGCAGTATATGATGTTAAAGTTGTTCCTGATCCTACAAACTTAATTGCGCCAACACCACTTAACACCGCTTGATTTTGAATTTCGGTTTTTGATCCATACGTTGTTGGATTTTTAATAATTCCAATTCTAGCAAAAGTGTTTCCTGTTAAGAAATCTGGATTATCAACGGAGTTTTCAAAAGATGAAAACACCATTATTCGATATGCTCCCAGTTCACGATAAATGTCATATCCATGCCCACCTTTAGGTGGAATGATAACTTCAAAATTAGCAATAGCAGTATCACCAACCCCAGTATTTGTTAGTCCTTCTAAAGGCCCTCCAACTTGAGTTCCAGGGCCGGCTGGATAAAAATTTAGAGTTCCTTTAGTATAATCTACTCCACCGTTAGTTACTTCTACATTAGAAATCTTTCCATCTGCTCCAACAAGTATTGTTGCAGTTGCTCCTTCACCATCTCCTAAAATCGGTACGTTTGTCCAAGTAGTATTAGGAGAATATCCAACTCCTGACGACTTTATATTTACAATTTTAATTTCTCCATCAACAGCATTATCTTTGATATCTTTTGATTCTCCCTCTTCACCCCAATTTGAGGGTACTGGTATATAATTGATTGAATCAAACCTAATTATTTGTTGTGGAGTTAAAGTATAAAGATATTTCCAAATATATCCATCTCCACTTGATCCCGCAGTCCTAGGTTCAATGTCAACGAAATCTGGTTCGTCAACTGATGGTTGTCCATTTGGATTACTTGGATTTTCCCCATTATTGAGACATAAGTAAACCCTATAATTTGAATTTACCACAACATAGTGAGCATCATACAAACTTGTTGAGTCAGTAACAGGACTTGGATTATTGATATCATAATCTGGTTTGTACATTTCATATGTACGTCCAGCTTCCCACTTTACTTTTTTTATAACTCTTATACTATCAGACTCATTAATTCTTTTTAATGAAACTATTGTAGGCCTATATGTATTCTCCTCTTCAAAATTATCAATAGGGGTAGGAGTATTTGCATCCCAATTAGACAATCCTCCACTTTCAGGATTAGTTGAGTTTGACAATCCAATAAAAGTATATAATATGTTTGTCTCGCCAACTCCAACAAAATTTGTTAAAAATGTTGATGCATTAAATATTCTAAACTGATCAGTAATAATCGCTGACATTTTTACGTTTTTTTAGTTATTTATAAGTATAAAATCAAGCATTTCTTGGTAACGTTGTGGATCCAATAGATGTTACTCGTACAACTTTTGCTGATGTTGATAATCCAGCAGATCCATTTGAAACTTTTGCTGCAAAAGAAGATGGAGATTCTCTTGCATCAAAATCATATATCTTGCCCCAAGAATAAATTCCATATTCATATCTTGATGGAATTGTCAAAATTCCACTCACTGAGGAAACATTACTAATTACAGTGACAATTCCAGTTGCACTTTTTGTGACTTGATCTGCTCTGTAAACACAATCAATGAAGGTTGTAGCTACACCTACAACAGATCCATTTGAAGTTATTGCTATAATTCCAGAACCAATATTTGTTTGATATGTTGCAAAATAGTCTCCTGTTTCTATTTCGGACTCCACCAAAGATAAAACTGGATCTACTTTTATTTCAAATTTAACAGCTGGAGTTGATGTTGATATACCAGAAACAGTTGAAACCCCCACAACAACTCCATAATCTCCTTTAATTTTACATGAATTAAATCTTTCTCTAGTTAATGGTGGTGAAGCTATAATAACTGATGGTTTATTTGTAGATGAAGTATCATAGAATAAACCTCCTTCAGAAATGACAATGGAAGTTACAGTTCCAGCAGTTGAAACAACTGCTGTTGCTGCAGCGCCAACTTTTTCATATGAACTTGTATATGACTTACCATCACCAACAACCAGATATTTTCTATTAGATTCGGAGTAAACAATATCATTGAAGTTGGTAGATCCAATACTAATCTTTTCCCAAGTGTTAAAAGAAGTTGATCTATATGATCCATAGGCTGTTCCAGAAGCACCTACTACTATTACTCTTTCACTTTCAGGATCATAAATCACTGAATTCAAATTATCAGTTGTAAAAGAAGAAACTATGGTAAAATTACCTGGATCAAATCTATTATTTGGAAACTTGACTACCAATCCATTATTTCCAACAACAATGAATGGAAGAGTGTTTATGCCAGTATAAGCTATATCATTAAGTTTTTCACTTGATAATCCTGTAGTTGAAACTGCATCAGACATTTTGACTTGCCATACCACTCCAGGGGTTCCAACTAGTTCATTATTAATAGAAGAAGCTGATACTAAAATAGTTGCTGAATTTCCTACAGCTACATACTGGGGTTTTATTTGATTTTCTCCGATATCATAAACTTGATCAAAAATTACAGAATTAAGATTTTGAGAAGTTCCAGAACTTCTAAGAATTGCATTGTCTCCATATCTAGAGGTTAACTCCTCATTTGTGACATCATAGGAAAATATTTTTCCTTGATCGGAAACAATTGCAAATCTACCTTCAGACTCTGAATATGCAATATCATTAAAGTTGCCTGTAAATGATATCGAAGTTATTTCTTCTGGTAAAGAATCTTGAACAATACTCGATATTCCAACACTATTCCAAGAAGTTAAACTTGTGGAAGTTGATATAAATCCACTATTTCCCACTGCAACCCAAACACCATCACCAAATGATACTGAATTTAATACTGTAGTTCCAGTTCCAATAGTTGTGAAGTAGAATCCAGATAAATTATATGAATATCTTACTGATAAAGAACTTCCCACTGATACAGTTGTAGTTTCATTAGAAAAACTTGAATTATAGAGAATTGAAGAATCTTCATCGATCAATGTCCAGTTTTTACCAATTGCACTCTTTAAAATTTGTTTTGTTGTAATAACAACCCCAGGTGGATTTGTTTGAGAATATCCAGATCCTCCGTTAGTTACAGATATTGAAGAAACTGTTCCAGCTACAGAAACAATAGCTTGTGCTTCAGCTTTTGATACTGTAGAATCTTCTATGACTTCAACACTAGTTTCTCGTTCACTAATCCCATCATAATCAAAGAGATAACTATTTTCGACATAAATTGATTGTGTTGTAGATCCTATTCCAGCTATTAGTCTGGATCCAGGCCTAATCTGTGGCGAATATGAGTTTCTTGTCTTGTAAAAATTAACCCCCCTTATTTGCAAGTCTCTGGTTTGTTTAGTCCAATCCAAAAGCCTTAAGTTATCTAAATTATCATCAATCCCTATTCCAATGTAATTTGAAGTTCTTGCAGAAGTTCTAGTCGGTATTTTTGTTATGATTCTTTTTTCTTGATTTTCAATTTCTACAGAGTCGCCAATTTTAATTGTTTCATCTACAAGAGTTTCTGCAGAATCGTCATCAGACGCAACATAAATGAAAGCTGATATGGAACTGCCATTAGCTGGAGGATCATTTAAAATCAAATTATTTCCATTCAAATTATATTTGTCTTTTGGTTGTAGAACATCATCAATAAAAACTAGTAAGTTTGCCTCAATATTAAATCTTGCATCAAAAGAGTTATTTTCAAAATTAATTGTCAAATCGTTTTCAAAGTTAAGTAATTGAAAAGTTTTTAAAGATCCATTTGGAGACTCAGTAATTTTTAATCTTAAAAGTTTTCCAAATGTCCAAAAAGAAAACTTATCTTTTTGGGTGTCTTTTACTGTTAGTGTAAATGGTGAGTATCCAGATACTGTACCAATACCACTTACAGTTAAAACATCTCCAAAAGAGTATCCTATTCCAGTATTTCTAACATTGACAGATGTTATTGATCCACCAGTTCCGACTACTAAATCCACAGTAGCTTGAGTTCCAATGCCAGATCCTGACTTATAAATCAATGATAAATTTTTATATCCATAAGGTTCATCAACTATAATCACTGGTAGACTTGTAGATGTGTATCCAATTCCAGCATTTGTAATTGTAAATCCAGTAATAAATCCAACTGAAGATCCAGTTCCAACTAGAGCTGTAATTGTTGCACCAGATCCAATGGTTGAATAGATACTAACTTTTGGAGTGGTTAAGTATCCAGAACCATTGCCAGTCAGGTATACATTTGTTATCGTTCCAGCAGCACTCACAGATACTGTAGCTGCTGCAGAAACTAAAGGTTGATATCCAGATCCACTATAAAAGTCATAAGATAAAATTTTACCAGATTTTGGCAAATCTTCTTTTGTGCTTCCTGTAAAAGTTACAGTTGTAACTCCTGAGTTGCTAATTAAATCATAATCAACTCCAGGTTTTTGGAAAATGTTGTTTATCAACAAAACACCATATGGAATACCAGTGGTATTTGAAGTTGTGATTCCAATATTTGTAAATTCATTTTTAACCGTGAAAGTTTTGCCTACGCCAGTAAAATTGTTTGATACATCATCAAATACAATATTAGTATCATATAATTTTTTATAGAAAACTCTACCCTGGAAAGATGATCCTTCAAATGGTGGGGAACTGAAATAAATATTATCTTTTTTGATATTATAATTGCCAGTATAAAGTTTAATTGAGTCTCCGTTAGTGTGAGCAGCTGCAACTGTCCCCATAGAACCTCTATTTACAGTAACAGTTGAAGTTGATGTAGATACTCCTGTTATCTGTAAATATTCATCACCCAACAAAATAAAATCTGAAGTTGTAACTGAAGATATTCCTGTAATATCAATTATTGTAGTAGATATACCAATAGAAGTAGTTCCAAGTCCAACAGTGTCTGTTTTTCTGTATAGTGGAGATTGAATTATTCCATCGATGACTATTATTGATCTAGTATTTGCGTTTGTTGTATAAAGATAATGCGTGGTTCCTGCTCCAACTGAAGAAAAAGTTAAAGCTATACCAGAAAGAGCATTCTCCTCAGATCCAGAAATTTTAAAACGACTTGAAGATTCTCTAATTGCATATACCTTTGAAGGTAAAATAGTTGTTGTTCCAACTCCAACTATGTTTGTTGAAACTATGTTAATTGGAGTGGAATCATATTCATATAATAATTCTTCTGCAGTCGCAAAGTCATGATTAACTTTTAATATCTCCAAATCTTCTGAGGTTTCAGACTCAATATCACTAACGTTTACCTGACATTTAAATAATGATTTATTTAAATTTTTTAAAGAAAAAGTAGAAACACCTATTATAGAATCTCCATAAAATTCACTTGTAACACCAACAAATTGATCGGAAATGTCATCAACGTTTAAAACTAAGTTAGTATTAAATTCAACATAGTTTGTCAAATTTTTACCAAAGAAATTAATTTCAACACTAGTTTTAGTTTCATTACCTAAGTTAATTACTTTTTCATTTACATAGGCAAAATTTGGTTTAGTATAAAAACTAATTTCTTCTGTATATTCCCTTCTAGATCTAGGAGCTAAGGCTTCTCCGTTAGAATCTAAAGGTACTGTTGGAATAAGATTTAGTTTTGACATTTTTTACGATGGTTCCGATATGATTATGGAGCTAGCAAAAGATTTTTGCCCTGCAACATGATTTAAAGAATCGACAGTTTCTTTCCAAAGACTTGGGCTTAAAGTTGATTTAATATCATAAGAAAGTTTTTGATAATAGTCACTATCTTGTATCTTTTGGTTGGATACATTTAACTTTCCATTTTCTTTTTCCCATCCAATTGGAGCATTATAAAATGGCGATACGACAGCATCAGCTGTTGATATATTTACATCATTGACAGTTCCCTTTTGTTTGGAAATAACACCTTCTACCTTATCATTTATATCAATAGTTGTCTGAGTATTTTTATTTTTGTAGAAAAGTTTTAACGTTTTTCCATCCCATCCATTAACCGATGCAACTCTAAAAATTGTTTGAGAATTATCAGGTTTTGTGACTATAACATTTTCATCATTTTTAAAATTACCTCTTACAAATCTAGGAGTTAGGATTACCAAATCCGATTCCAGAATTACATATCCAGAAGAATTTTCCTCATCAATGTTACCTGGAGAATCACTATCTATTTGATATGAAATTGTTCTTGATGATGTATTTACTCCGACTATCTCAAATAGTTCATAACTATGATCTGAAGAGTTGTATCCACTAGTAGTTAATATTCCAGAATATGAAGTAAGTCCTTCAACAAATATTTTTTGTCCAGTATTAAATACAAATTTATTAGTTGGTAAATTAGTATTTAAAGTTAAAGTTACAATTTTGGTAGAAGTATTGAAAGATACGGTATCAATGTCATACCCATTTGAATTGTTTGTAGATACAAGTTTAATGTCATTTTTCAACCCTGTAGCATTTTGAATAATTGAAACATTTGATATATGTCCAGAGTCAACAGTTGCTTCAAAAATTAAATTGTTGATGATTTGATTAGCATTGTCCAATGCAATAATAGTTGGAGGTTCTAAGTAATTTTTTCCTCTATATTTTTTGTTTACAGATACTCCTTTAATTGTATAATTATCTTCTATTTTTAGACTAATTGGAAACTCTAACTTTGGATTAATTGTAAAATCTGAAGGAATTGAATAGGTTGATCTAAAAACTATGTGTCTATTAGATCTTCCTATATTATTGGATGAAGTTAGTAACTGAGCCCCAATTCCTTGATCACTTACAACGTCTTCAATTGAAGGAATTGATTCATATCCAAATCCACCAAACTCTATTTTTATTGAATTGATGTTACCACTAGCAGTAGTAGAAGTTGTAGTATAACTCATACTATTGGTATTAGTTATACCATATCCAGTTGGTTCTTTAATATCTGTTGGATATAATTGCAAATAGAAATTTTTATCATCAAAAATATCAAAAGCAGTTCCACTAACGTTGAACTTACTATTAACAACTCTTATTTTTGAATAATTTGAAACCGAATTGTCAATATTAAATTTTAATTTTGTGGAATTTGTGGGAGAATCAATATTTTTAAGTTTTAAACTATAAAATAAATTTTTTGGAACTCTATATTTTGTGTATATCTCAAAATATGAGTCACTAAAACCTGGAGTTCCAGATAAACTACTTTCAAACGAACTTGAAGAAAAATAAGTTCCAGTTCCAACAAATTGATTCAAGAATTGATTATCGTAGAATAATACTAAATCAAAGTTTTTTAATGAAGTGTCTGACAGATTAAGTCTTAAAGTATTTCCTTTAACAATTTTTATTTGTGGATTAATAGGAGATAAAGTATGAATTCCTGATCCAGCAGAAGTTAATTCTACATATGAATAATCATATTTTACATCATATTCATTTTCCGATAATCTGATGATGTTATCATCTACTTTAATAACATAATATTGTTCGTTATTTTTTAGTGGTAAAGCAGGATCTGAAGATTGGTAGAAAATTCTATCACCATTATATAATCCATGATTTGAAATTGCAAACGATGATGATGTTGTTCCAATTCCAATTTCGGAAGATAAAACTGTTGCAACTCCAACACACAATTTGCCAATTGTTTCATTATATACTAGTTTTTGAGTTATTATTTCATTTGGAATTACAGATAATGTAACAGAATCTCCTTTAGAAAGCCCATGTGTTTCTCCCACAGAAACAGTAGCGTATTGTCTAATGAGATCACAAAGAAGTGTTTCGCCAAAGTCTGTAGTTAATACATGTGAAGTTCCTGATCCAATTCCAGTAAAGTAAACTCCAGTATTTGTTGTTCCTCCCAACCCAACTCTATTAGTTGATAATCCAATAAAATCTTTACCTTTGAAAACAGCAAAAACTGTGCTTCCCAAAGATACAGAATTTGTTAAATTGGAATTTGTTGAGAATGATAAAGCTATTCCAACTCCAGGAGAATATAATAACTTATCTCCAGTTTTTAACCCATGATCCTTAACATATATTCTTTGAGTATCTACAAATCTGATTGATTGATTTAATGTGCTACCAATGCCAACTTCATAACTTAAATATGATCCAGTAGTGCCCAATCCAACTGAAGTTGTGGGATCGAAGTAGAAAGATTTCGTTAATAGTGGAGCTTTTGTACCTCTAAGGAGAGGAACTGTAAATTTAAACTTATTCGTTTTTACTTCTAGTATGTCTCCCGTTGTATAAGCTATTCCTGACAAAGATGGATTATTTGGATTTTCTGGATTATATCCTCTTAAAACTCTCAGTCGATTATTTAAATCATCGATATTCAAAATTTTCATATACTCGGATTTTATACCGACAATACCATCAATCTGGAATTTTTCCACTAAATCAACTTTCTCATTTAATCCAATGAAAGTTGTAAATCCTGCAGCGTCAGTGGTTGAATAACTTGGTATGTCCGTAGAAAGTCCTGAAGTTGCTGTAGAAATAGATAAAGTTCTTATTCCTAAAATATTTTTGAAGAACTTAGAGTCTGTGGTATCATTTTCGGGTTCGGAGTCATCAGATCTAACATTTTGAATACTTATGATATCACCATTCTCAAAATCATGTGGAATCGTAGTGAATCCAGTTATGATAGGTGGATTATACTCCAATTTGACATTTTTAAATGTTTTTGTGGTAATATTGACGGAAGTTACACCCTTACCAACAATAGAGTTGACAAAAGCTTGAGCACCATCTCCACCAGTTTTAAAATTATCAAATACTAAAGTATCTCCAACCTTATAATTTGATCCTGGATTAACAATTTTAATATCATCAATAATATTATTTTTTTTGAAAATACTCTTAATTTCAAAAATATTATCTTTAGGTATAAAATTCAAATCTAAAAATTCATATGAATTGAGATTATATGGAGAGACATTTTTAGATAAATTGGTATTCGGAGAATCTAAATCAGACTCAGAATAAAAATTTCTAAGATTATTTAAATCAATTGAATTATTAAAAGATTTTCCAACAACATAAGGAAATTCTGGAAGTTTATTATTATTAAAAGATCCAAATCCAAATGTATCTGATAATGTTGAAAAATATGCATATGACCCATTTGGAAATTCTGGAGTTACACAGAATCTTCCATTATTTTCATCCAAATCTCCTGTATTGGTGAAAATATAATCATCATAGAAGAAACCTAAAGGATATGTCACAGTAGAAGGCCTATTTGATTTTGTAATTTTCTTATATCCAGATTCAAGTCTTTTGACTGATGTAATGTCAGTTGAAGATGTATAACCATATGGGCCATATATTGGATTACCATCATAAGCCCAACCAACTATTGGTGAGTGATTAGTGAGATTCTCTTCAAAATTATTTGTTATATTATCTCCAAGTTTATATCTGAGATCTCTATTTAAAGTAAAATTAATATATCTATTCCCATAATTATCATTCCCTGTTGGGATTATAGCTCCTTCATTGTTATTGGTATAATTTGACTTATGAAATTCAAAATTATCTACAAACCATTTTTGAATATTTGGTTTCAAAGATACTCCAATCGAGGATCCAACGCTTACTACTCTTACTGTAGTATTGTAGGAACTATATCCAGTTCCAGCATTAATAATATTGACACTACTTATTTTTTCATCAACGATATTTGCAGTTAGCTGAGCATCAACTCCAGAACCCTCTACAATTAAATTTGGAGGGGTGACATAATTACGCCCTTTATTTTGGATAATAATGTCTACTATTTTTCCCTCTTCAGAAACAATTGGTTTAATTACTCCACCACTTCCAGTGGTAACAGTTACTTTAGGATCTCTTTCATAATTTAAAGTATCTTCAGATCCATATGAAGATCCACCCTTTGTTAGATATACGTTATCAATTTTACCTAAGCATATTGCTTTTTGATACACTGAAGTATATCCAATAGAGGTAAACCCTTGAGTTCTTACTCTAATATCTGGATATTTAAATACATGAGTACCAACACCAACACTATCAAATTTAATAATTTTATTCTGATCTAGAAATTTGGTGGTTACTTCATTTGTAACAATTGTAGAGATTCCAGTTATATCTAAATTAACTACTAAACTTGTTGATATAGAAACATTAGTCAAATGAAATTTATTTTTATCAATTTTAACAATATAGTATGAAGATGAAGTTGATAGTCCAGAGATGGAAGTTCCTGTTCCAAGAATTGAATATTCAACTAAGTCCCCAGTTGAAAATCCATGATTTTTTGCAAAAATATAATCATTTTCTACACTAATGCCGGAAAATACATTATTTGTTTCTAGATAATCTTGTGGAGGGTATGTTTGAGATAAAACATGAATTTTTCTATTTTGATAATTTGAACCACCGTCAACAACATTAATACTAGAAATTTTTGTAATAACTTCATTTAGTCGTAAAGATTGATTTCCAGTTCCACCAATACTTACAAAATCTACAGTATTGAGCCCAACAAAGGCATCATTTTGAGTATAGAAAAGTTTAATTGATCTTTCACTTACAACACCAACATAATAAATCTCAGTATCACTTAAGTTTGATTCTGTGGTTATAGTTTCTCCAGTGCTGCCTAAACCGACTCTAATGACTTCTGGTGGCGTTTGATCCAATTCATCATAGATTACAGAATCTCCATTTATAAAGTCGTGTTTTGTTGAAAACGTAATTATATCAGAGTCAGTATTAATTCCTGCATTATTGAATGTTTTCACATAATCTGAATTATCAATAATTACATTTGTCTCCAAAACTGCACCAGATCCATTTCCGCCAATAATATCTGAAACTGGTTCACCCAAAAATCTAAATCCTTCATTTTCAATAATAACTTCACTAATAGATCCAGATAGTTGGACTATCCCTTCAGCGCCAGATCCAACGTTGTCGGTTATTAAAAGTTTTGGAGAATTAATAACATCAAAATTGTCTAAACTTTTTTTGACTTCAATACTTTCTACTTTTCCATAAGAAATAAAATTATTTGATCTAGCATGAATGATTTCAACACCATTTACAAACAATCCTACACTAGTGTTTACATCAGTAATTTCTGCGGTGTTATTTTTTCTCTTTGGAACTAATGGAAAAGATTTTAGTAAATTTTGAGATGTTAATTTTTTGCCATAAGTTGGTTCTGGATAAATTTCATGAGTTTGAGCAGTTATTGCATCAGAAACAATTTCAATAATTTTTCCTTCATCAACATTTACTAAGTTATATGCAAAAGCAATCCTGTCAGAATCTATTCTCTTAATATAAACTCTACCTTCATCAAAAGGAAGAATAGAAGTTCCAGAAGATGCTTTTTTATAGTAAACTAATTGCCCACTATAAAAATTATGAGATGATATAGTAACATAATGAGTTTTATTGCTTACATTAGATTTTGAAAAAGTTTTTTGTCCAGATTTAATGTCTATCTCATTATTTGGCAAACTTGAAGATGAAACAAAGGCACTACTTTCATCTGTATATGTATTTTGAACACCAGAAACATATTGATTTACTCCATCATATATGAAACTGGATGGTTTTGATAGAATTCGAATTAATTTTAAGTTTTTAGAATTGGATCCAGAAATTAAAGATGAGTTAACTGTAATATTTACTTTAGATCCAACCAGAGTAACACTACCAGTATCAATTACAGTTTTATTAACATAAATTTCTACTTTATCATTAAGTTTTAAATTTTTTGTATTATCAAGTTCAAACTCAACTAGACTTGAAGAAAGAATTTTATAACCATTAACCCTGTAAGTATTTTTTATATTGTATATCCAGGATGTAAAAATTGGATCAGAATTATTTTCATATCCAAATGATTTAATATTTACTTTATCTCCAGGATATAAGTATCTGGTTTTATTATTTTTGAATGAAGATAAAACATTTGTTATAGCGAAATAATTTTGTTTTCCATCAATTTCTCCAGTTAAAAGATTATCTTCATAAACTGTTGTTCCTTTTGCAATGGACTGTCCAATAGTAGTTGTCGATCCAAGTCCAACGCATCCAATGAGTTGAGTTAAAGTTTTTGAAGTATATGTAATATACTGAAGTCCAGTATTAGTTTTAATTGCAATAGATCCTGTTTCTGGAAATCCAACAGTAGAATCTAAACTAATAATTGTTTCTCCTACATTAACAGGTTCTAAAATCTTGGAATATGAAGTATTAAAAAAGACGCCACGAACTGTTTCTCGATCAAATCCAATCTTACTGAAAAATTTATTATCTCTTTCAGGAATATCTGTAGAGTAATAAAGAACAGCAGTAGCTCCATCAGTATTAGAGTTTGGTAATTGAGTAAACTCTGTACCTTTTTGAATTTTACGAATATCCCCCGTCAAATCTTCAACGATTAAAAATTGATTTTCAACCCATTGTCCATCTGAGGGAGTAAATAGAAAATCAGCTGGTTTTGTAAAAGAAACCTCTACGCCAAATAGTATGTCAAATAAGATTTTGAATGATCTCTCAGTTCCTTTTGTACGGTAGAAATCCTTAGCGTATTGGAAAAGATTTTGAGTATCTAATTCAGTACTGACACCAACATTTTCAAATCCTGGAGCATATTGGTACTTTAGAGATTCATAAAACTTTCTAAGAAAAAGATTACTTAGATTTAAAACTTCAGATCCAGAGGTATGTTTTTTTGCAACAGTATCTAGGAAAACAAAACTGTCTGGATCTCCATATTCATTTAAACTTTCTACGCCACAAAATCCTCTAATGCATCCAGTAAAGGATGTTGATGTGATTCCAGTATAAGTAATAATCTCATCATCAATTTTCAACAATCCATAAGATTTTGGCCAGCCAAAAGTTGAATCTACTTCAATAGTTTGACTGAAAGCGGTTATATTAGAAGAGAGAGTTGTGTTCTCTATCAGATTTACATTTGTAAAAGTATTAGGCCTGTTATACACATCAATATTTTCAAGAATATTGATAGGGCCACCTTGATACTCTTGAGAAATATAATACTGTTTTAGAAAATCGACTAAACCTTGATCAGATTCTAAAAAATATTCTGGAATCTGACTTTCAATAATTTGACTAATCTTGATGGATTGTGGAAATCTATCTGACATTATTATTTTCTAATATATTGAGTTTCTTTGGAATCGATATAGCTGGAACTAGAAATAAATCTAGTACCTGACGTGTTTGCTCCAGAATCTATTAAGTCTGGTATAATATCTATATTGTTTCTCTTAAGCACAAATCTGACATAGAGATCTGATAGTCCAATGACATCATTGGACTCTGGAATTGCTTCGATTTCAATGATGTTATTTGGTTTTTGTGTTGATGAGATAATAATTGTATCTATTAAAATCTCTCCAGTTGTATAGTTAACTTTTCCAACATTTCTCGAAACAATGACTGGACGATTTTTTACTAATTTAAAAATAAAAAGAGATCCTCTAGTTGAATTTATTTTTAAATCTGCAAAATATACAAATGAACTCTCTCCAGGGATTTTAAACTTTGTAGACTTTATATTGTATGAAGCTTTATAAACATGGAATTGATTTCCATAACATAACTCATAGTTTGCTTCCAATCCAATTTGAGTTTGTAATTGTCTAAAGATTACAAGTTTTGTGATATTTGAAGTTATTGATTTATCAGAAGTATCAATAACATTAACAAGTTTACTATATTTAACTCTACCTCCAAATTTGTTTAAATCGGAAGTTTTTGCATATCTTGTGATTGATTTTACAACCCTATCTTCAATTTGTTTTTGATTTGAAGTAACAGTTTGGTTGTAGTAAACACTTGAGAATACTTCCACAAACAAGAATTTGAGATCAATAAACTCTGGAACAATTCCTGCAACAGAGTACGTTTTAAGTTTTTGTTGAAGATCTTTTTTAGTAAAGTTTGATAAGAAAAATCCTCTTCTTGGTTTAACTGCAATTAAAACTTTTCCATACTGGGGGGGAGTTAACTCTTCTCCACCAATTGCAATAACTGATTCGGTATTTGGGAAAATTTCTGATACTACAGCTTCATAATCTTGTGTTGTTACCGCTCTATACTGAGATGAATAAACTTTAGGTGCAAACTTTTTAATTGATTCAATGTCTTCAATAAAGTCACCATTTTCAGCTTTGTTAACGGTTACAATTGCCGGAATTACTGAAGTAATTCTTGAACCTTCATTATCTTCTAAAATTCCAGCAAAAGTAAATTTCTGAACTCCATTTCCTTTTGTTGCACCACTGACAATATAAGTGCATTCAATCTTATTTTGATTACTTAACTTTCTACCAAATGTTCCATCACCAAAAACAAGTTCATATTTTTCATCAGAAACTTCATAAAGATAATAAATTTCACTTGAACTTGTCGCTTTAAAAATATTATCTATTTTATTGTATTCTCTATATGATGAAGTTTGATTATTCAAATACACTTTAACTCTTAAAGTATCAGTATCAACGTATGGGTTAGGTAAAATGAATTTTTGATTTGATTGATCATTATTTACAATAAAGTTAGTCTTTACAAAAGATCCCTCATAAATTTCAACATTGTCGAAGAACGCAATTCCATCATTAACTGGAGCAGTAATATCTTCTGGAATGCAAAAAGTAACAGCACTATTTTCGGCGGAACCAGTTGCAATTAAACCTGCTTTAACTGTTAATGAAACTGCATCAGTATTTGCTCTTAGATTCACAGCAAAGTCAACAGTTGCAATTGCAGATCTTCTCGATCTTGGAATATATCCAATATTTCTTGCAAGAGATACCACGTTTTCTCTTAATGTTGCAGTCTCAAGAAAAGACTCATTCGCTGCCATGTTGGCATTGTATGAGTTAATATAAGTGTTATATGCTAAAATATCAATCAGAACAGAGAGATTTGAACCTTCAAAGTCGAAGTCAGTAAATCTTTTATTTGCTCTGAGATAATTTCTTATACTCAGTTTGATTTGATCGAAGTCTAAATTTGTGTACTGAGTAAATGCCATTATGATTTATTCTCTTTGAGGATGAACTTTAAATTTTGAGGAACAACTTCTGATCCAAGAATATTATATGTAATTGTCACATCGCAAGAATTATTTTCTTCACTAAATACGGACTCTACTTTTTTAACATCAATTCTTGGTTCATAGTTTTTCAAAACTTGTTTTATTGTATCTTCGAGTCCAATAATTGTTTCATCTGTTCCGAGTCCAAAAAGATAGTCTCTAATGTTACTTCCAATTAGGGGATTAAAAAATCTTTCACCCTGATTTGTAAAAACTAGATTCAAAATTGATCTTTTAATAGCATTCTCGTCACGAAGAGTGAGAATATCATTCGTGAAAGGATGTTTTTTAAAAGAGAAACTAACATCGACAAATTTCTTATCGACTCTTTGAATCGGCATTAAAATATTATAATACTATAAGTATTTATAGTGATTTTTACATCGTGATTTTCCCATATGTGGGTTCAGTTCCATATTCCCAGTCATCATAGTCCTCATCATTTCTGATTTTTTCATGCAATTCAGTTTGTTTTGAGAGATTATGACGATTTTTGACAAGAT
>Ga0194130_10001508_pt1 | contig 37123 bp, 65 predicted proteins | sample TA2KigsurfametaG_FD_160084 | JGI IMG/M metagenome (GOLD analysis project Ga0194130, IMG submission 160084) | Freshwater microbial communities from Lake Tanganyika, Tanzania - TA2015050 Kigoma 12 surface | ecosystem: Environmental > Aquatic > Freshwater > Lake | place: Tanzania: Lake Tanganyika...
TGCGTGGCGACCTTACCAACACAGAGATTGAACAAATACGAAAAGCCATCTCCATTAGAAAAAACATGCATCCGTTTATCATTTCCGAAGACATCTCGTCGTTGACAACGGTTAGCGCTATTGCTGGAAAGATTCAACAGCACAAACCAGATGTTCTTGTCGTTGACGGTGTTTACTTAATGGACGATGAGCAGGGAGAACCAAAAGGCTCACCACAGGCACTGACGAACATCACACGTTCTTTAAAGAGGTTGGCCCAGCGATATGATATTCCAATCATCGGTACTACACAAGTCCTTAGTTGGAAACTTGGCAACCGTAAGAGCAGGCAAATCACTGCCGACGCCATTGGCTACACATCCTCGTTTGCACAAGACTCGGACTTGGTTATTGGCGTTGAGGCAGACCCCGACATTGATGACCAAGCAATACTGCGTGTTGTTCTTGCACGAACTGCGCCAAAAGGAGAGGTGAGGATTAAATGGGACTGGAACAACATGGACTTCTCAGAAGTGGAGGAAAGCGACCATGATGACAAAGACAACTGGTATTACTAACTTTCGTGACGTCCTTGACGCATTAGGCGTGGACGTTCGTCGTGAATCTGGCAACGAGATTATTGCTTGCTGTCCAGTCCACGAAAAACGCACTGGCAAACCAGACAACTCCCCATCATGGTCAATGAACGCAAGCACTGGTTTATGGTTGTGTCATTCGTGTGGGGCACGGGGCAACCTTCCCCAATTGATTGCTGAAGTAACAGGGAGTTATGAATCGGTGTCAAGCGTGTACAACTTGTTGCTCAATACGGGTATGGAACAACTGACAAAACCAAAGGTTGTCAAGGACACGACCACAGCGGATTGGAAACTGTACATGTCCTACGACCAGCCACCGCAGGAAGAGTTGTTGAAGCGGCGAATAAAAACTACCGTCGCCAGCAAGTACGGGATTCGTTGGGCCACACATCGCAAAGCGTGGATTATTCCTATCATTTCGCCAAACGGTGATTTGCTGGGTTGGCAGGAGAAATCACCACATGGGGTACTTAATCAACCAACAGGGGTTAGTAAATCAGAAACGTTGTTTGGTATTGATAGGTTTTCTTCACGAGTAGCCATCTTGGTGGAGTCACCATTGGACGTGGTTAGGTTTGCATCGTCGTTTAACGGCGTACAATGTCTTGCGAGTTTTGGGGTACAGGTCAGCAAAAAGCAATTACAATTGTTGGAAGCCTCATGTGATGCTCTCATTGTGGCATTGGATAACGACGAAGCGGGTATAACTGTTGGCAAGAAACTGATGACTGCCCTACCGTCGTTTAGGCACGGGGTAAAATGGATGAAGTATTCTCATACCAAAGCCAAAGATGTTGGAGAGATGGACGATTCAGAACTAGCGGTTGCCGTAAAGCAGGCAACTGCCTTACCATGGTGGATTGATGACGTTTAAAGGAACCCTGTACCCGTTTCAAGAAGAAGCACGGGAAAAGATGACTGACCGTGGTCGCATGCTGCTTGCTGTTGTCATGGGTGGCGGTAAAACCGTGATTACTCTTAACACATTGGAACATCTCTTTCAAACCGACGAAGTTTCTCGTGTCATTGTTGTAGTGCCAGCCGCTCTTAAATACCAATGGTTGCGTGAGATTAGCAAGTTCACTAACTCACGTGCAGTCGTTATTGATGGAAACGCCAGGGCAAGAGAAACATTGTGGCGTTCGTCTCTCCGTGCCAAGTATGTCATTGTAAACCCTGAGACATTGATTAATGATGTTCATTTGTTCAACTCACTTAGGTTTGAAGCAATGGTCATTGATGAAGCCACCATGATTAAATCTCCTCGTGCCAAACGGTCACGACTCTTAAAGAAACTTGGTAAAAAGTGTCAGTATCGGTTTGCCCTTACTGGACAACCAATTGAGAACAAACCAGAAGAACTGTTTTCCATTATGGAATTTGTGGACGCAAACGTGCTTGGCAAATTTGACGTGTTTGATAAAACGTTTATTGTTCGTGACAAGTTTGGAAGACCAACAAGGTATCGCAACCTCAACTTGCTCAACAAATCAATGGAAAAGGCAATGGTTCGCAAGAGTAGGAAAGACATTGAAGACCAACTGCCCAAAGTCATTTCAACGGTCATTCCCGTTCAATTTGACGACAAGGGAGCACAAGCGTATACAAACATTGCAAATGACCTGCTGGCGCAAATAAAAAACGCCTTAAACATGCACGGCAAAGGGTTTGACCTGTGGGCGCACTATCACGGCAACGCAGCGGCAAATGAAGCACAAGGACAAATAATGTCACGTCTTACCGTGTTACGAATGTTGTGTGACAACCCAATGCTCGTAGACATTTCGGCAACCCAATACACGGACACGAACGCCGATGCAGGTAGTAAATACGCCAAAGAAGTAATGGACATGCAATGGTTGACCAAACCTTTTGCCACCCCAAAGATGGATGCGGTTATTGAATACATTACGGATATTTTAAATGAAGACCCAAATAACAAAGTAGTACTCTTTTCGTTTTTTAAGAGCAACCTAAAATTGTTGGCTGAGCGCACAAAAGACCTGACGTCGTGCGTATTGTTTACTGGCGACATGGATTCATCAGAAAAAGACGCAGCAAAACAAAAGTTCTCTACTGACCCCAAAACCCGTTTGTTCCTGTCGTCAGATGCTGGTGGCTATGGCGTTGACCTGCCACAAGCCAATTACCTTATTTCGTATGACCTTCCGTGGTCAGCAGGAAAATTAGACCAACGAGAGGCTCGCATCATTCGCCTATCTTCGCAACACCCCCACGTTACAATAGCCTCCTTCGTTATGAAAGGTAGCATTGAGGAACGTCAGTATGAAATGCTTCAACAAAAACGAGGAATCAACGAAGCGTTCATTGACAAAGGTTACGATACACAAGGTAGATTTGAGTTGACGCTAAGTTCACTAACAGAATTCTTACAACACTCGGAGGTGTGAAATGTCAGAACAGTTTGACGAAACGTACTACACAAAAATGGTGGAAGAGTTTGTCTCGCAAAAGAAACTACTCAGCCAACTTGAGGCGAGGGTAGACAAAATCAAAAAAGAGTTGAGCACCGTTGTAGAACAGCATGGCACTCCCGACGACAGTGGACACATTTGGCTCAACGTCGGTGGACACGAACTCAAGCGTGAGCGTCGTGTAAGCAAGACATTCAACGCCGCCAACGCAGAACAATGGGCGAAAGAAAACGGTTTGTGGGATGACGTCAAAGAAATTGTGGAACGCCTTAGCGAAGACAAACTTCTCGCTGTTGCGTGGAACGACAAGTCCCTGTTGCCAACCATTCAAGGTTTTTACGTAGAGAAAGAAACATGGGCGTTCAAGGCGTGAAAGACCCGTTGGACCTCTTCAACGACCTTCCAGATTTTCCTGGTGGGCGAACTCCCAAAAACAGAAAAAAGGAAGATACCGCAATTGCCGAAGACCGCTTTAATGGCGCTAAGCCAAAACGGTATATCATAAACGGACAGGAAGTGCAGATGTTTACCATTGGTCAACTTGCCGTTGCATTGCGAAAACGACCATCAACGTTACGGGTGTGGGAACATCGGGGTTGGATTCCAAAAGCCAAGTACCGAACACCTAAACCCACCAAGCAACAACTTCCAGAAAAACCTTCAAAAGGTAGGAGACTTTACAGTCTAGAGCAGGTAGAGTTCCTAGTGGAAGCAATAGACCGTTTCAAGATACATGACATTTACAATGCAGATTGGAACGGCTTCAGAAAACACATTAAAGAGCAATGGCCCCAATAAACACACAAAGGAAAAAAGAAAACATGCCAAGGAATTACAACACAGATGAAATGACACCCAACACGGAGAAAGACTCTCCTGTTGCTGTTGCAACTGAACGCAAACTGTTGCGTGGCGGTTGGCAACAAGTTGATGCACTTAAGAGCACCGACTCCAACTACGCACAGCGCCTCAAGGTCAGCGAGGACGTACAAGTCATCAAGTTCATTGAGGACGAGCCGTACGCCGCATGGCATCAACACTGGGTGGAGCGTGACGGACAGAAGTCGTTTGTGTGCATCCGTGAATTGGAAGAGCGTGGTTGCCCAATTTGCGAACTTGGCAATCGTCCTTCACAGCGTGTAGCGTTCAACGTCCTGCTGATGAGCGTTGGTGGACCATCGGTACTGCGTTCGTTGGAAATTGGACCACGTGTAGTTGACCAACTTCGCAACCTGAACAAGGCTCCGCAAACTGGTCCATTGACCAAGCACTACTGGGCAATCAGTCGCACTGGTAAGGGCGCAACAACGTCGTACAACTTGCAGGTCATTCGTGAGCGTGACATTGCTGAAGAGTGGAAGATTGAACCACTGTCCGAAACCGTCCTTGCCAAGCACAAGGAAGAGAAGTACGACTCGTCCATCATCAAGGTTCCGACCTACGCCGAACTTTTGGCAATTGCTTCAGAAGACCTCGGTAAGTAGCCGATGGGGAGTTCAATTCCTCCCGTCGTAAGCACTCTCCAAGAACTGGACGAGTTAATTGAAGTCGTTCGTGGGGTCGGGGCTTTTGCCTTTGACGTGGAAACGCAAACCACGTTGGAGCATCACCCCGACCTTATGGAACATTTGGAAAAGGATTTCCAAGCACACATCAAAGGTTTGAAGAACAAAAACCCCGACATTCTTCAACGGGCACACGACAACCTTACCGACCAGTACCTGAAAGACGTTGCCGTTAACCCATTACGTAACGAAGTGTTTTGGATAGGTATTGCCACCAGCGGAAGGTCGTGGGCAATTCCAATGGGGCACAGGATTGGAATGATTGTAGAAAAAGAAGAGGTAGGAGACGGGAGCACAGTTCCTCCTACAGGCTTTCGCAAGGTGTTGAAAAACGGTCAAGAGTCAATGGCTAAGGCTCGTTATGTAAAACCTGCTGTGTACGGAGAGCCTCCCAAACAGTTGTCACGAAGCGACGTGTTTGAACGACTTCGCCCTCTTTTCTTTAGCGACCTTGTAAAGGTTGGACACAACGTCAAGTTTGACGCTCGGTCAATTTCAAAGTACTACGGTGAGATACCACCAGGACCCTACGTTGACACAATGGTTACTCAACACATTGTTAACGAAAGTCTTTCTAACTATGCACTAGAAACTTTGATTGAAACAAACTACGGTGGTCACAAAGCGTATGAAAACGGAGGCAAGTTAGGTAATACCGTATCAACAACTCCCTTTGATGCCACCGCCCTTTACGTACACAGGGACGCACGTTGGACATGGCTTTTGTACAAACGATTGATTCAAAAGGTTCGTGCTCACGCCGACCTTACCAAAGCATTGGAACTTGACAACAACGTGTTGGAAGTTTTGATGCACGTTGAAAACGAAGGTATTCCCGTAGACGCCACCAACCTAACGGCACTCGGCATTGAGTTGGACAAGGAGATGCAGGACACTCTTAATTCCATTCTTTCATATGCTCCAGTTGGTTTTAACCCCGACTCCAACAAACATAAACAGACGTTCTTGTTTTCTAAGAAGTCCGAAGGCGGTCTTGGACTAAAACCATACAAGATGACGGGAAAGGGAGCGCCATCAGTTGACGAAGAGTCGTTGAAGAGTTTACAAAACAAACATCCCGTTGTTCCCATGTTGTTGTCTTGGGCGGAATTACAAAAACTTAAGAGCACCTATGTAGACGGTTTGTTGCCTAAGTTGTACAAAAGCCGCCTTCACCCATCTTTTCATTTACACAGGACAGCCACTGGTCGTCTTTCGTCATCAGACCCCAACCTTCAAAACATTCCACGAACATCAAACATTCGTAAGTTGTTTGTCGCCAACGAAACCAACACGTTGCTGGTTGCCGACTATGACCAAATTGAATTACGTATCATGGCAATGTTTAGTCAAGACAGTCGGTTGCTTCACACGTTTGCCAACGAGGAGGACATTCACACGGCAACGGCGTCTGCTGTGTTTAAGAAAAAGCCAGGTGATGTTACTTCGGAAGAACGACAAATTGGAAAAGGTGTTAACTTCTTAACCGCATACGGTGGCGGGTCAATAAAACTTGCCCGTGTCACAGGCATTTCGGAAAAAGACGCACAAGAAATTCTTAGCAATTATTACAAGACGTTTTCAGAACTTACGGAGTGGAAACGATTTCTCGTAGAAAAAGCCCGTAAGGATGGGTATATCAGTACGTTGTATGGTAGGCGTCGTCGTCTTCCCGACCTTCGTTCACCGAACAGTGAATTGCGCTCACGGGCAGAGCGTCAGGCAGTGAACGCCATTGTGCAAGGAACAGCCGCTGACCTTTGTAAACAGGCAATGGTCAATGTTTATCACGCCATGAGGAATACGAGTGTAAAATTGGTAGTACAAGTACACGATGAACTTGTGGCTACTGTAGAACAAGATGAGACATCAACAATAATTAAACCGTTTCTAAAAGCAATGGGAGACGGTAGCGTTTTAGACAAGGTTCCCATCAAAGTTTCGTATCAATTCGCAAAGAGTTGGGCGGAGGCAAAGGAATAAATATGGAAAGCACCGTTGCAGATAAAAGATTATTTTATCTAATGTTGTCAATTGCCCAAGGCCAAGACTTTGCCAACTTCATGGGGTTTTCAACACCATCAAAGGACGTTGCCGATGCCGAAACGTTTGACATTGCCAGCAGGTGGGCGTTGTTTGTTAGTCAAGGTATTGCTGATAACACGCAGGAGTCTGCGGAATGGATGCTTGATTTATTGGAAAAAAGCGATAAACTAGGTACTCCAAAAGAAGAATTGGTTCCCGTTCTTGTCGCCTATGGCATGTCGCTAATCAATAGACTTTTGGAAAGCGGAAACATATCTATTGTAATTGACGAGGAAACTTTGGAAGAGTGGACTAAAAGCGATGAGTGATTGGTGGGCTAAGAAATTAAAGGGTGAGAAACCCGCTCCACAACCGACATACCCAAACCCAGCGGCATATAGCAATAGACCGCTTTTGTCGCAACAACCAGCACCACAGGCTCCTGTTGAGAACGTTGCGCCAGATGCACAGATTGGAATGGGGACTGCAATACGTCTTTGGAAAGGCGGGGAAGCCATGAGGCGTGACGGACATTTGACTTGCCCAAGTTGCGGTAGTAGGAATGTATTTAGCCGCACTGGTAAGGGTGCAAATAGTATGATTCACGGAGCAGCACCAGCACCACATTGTTTTGATTGTGGTTGGAACGGGTTGTATGACCAAGCATCGCAGGTAAACTGGGTTGCATAAGGAGCACAACATGAGAGACTACGAATCATTGGAATCAATCGTTGCCGCCGTTTCTAAGAAGTATGGAGATGACGTATTAATTAAAGGTTCTGAAATCAAAGAAGACGTACCACGTATCACTACGGGCATCCTTGCCTTTGACCTGATGCTTGGCGGTGGCTGGCCCTTGAACCAGTGGTCGGAAATCATCGGAGAAGAGTCGTCGGGCAAAACTGCATTGGCGTACAAAACCATCGCTGCCAATCAAAAAATCAATCCTGACTTTACCGCACTGTGGATTGCCGCAGAGACATACGTTCCTCAATACGCACGAGCCATTGGTGTAGACACTAACCGATTGTGGGTAGTGGAGACCAACGTGATGGAACAGGTATACGACCTCATCATTAAGGCTCTTGATAACCGTGCAGTTGACATGATTGTCATTGACTCACTGCCCTCATTGGTTCCTGGAGACGAGGCTGAAAAGATGATGGAAGATTTCACCGTTGGCTTGGGCGCTCGTTTGACGGGAAAGTTCTTTCGTAAGTCGTCAAAAGCACAGCGCCGTTCTCTCATCAATGAAGACAGGGCTTGCACTGGTCTTGTCATCAACCAATGGCGTGAAAAGATTGGCGTCATGTGGGGAGACAACCGCACCACTCCAGGCGGCAAAGCAAAGAACTTTCACTATTTCAGTCGTGTTGAAGTCAAGCGTGATGAATGGCTTAAGGAGAAAGACGAAGCCATTGGACAAACCATCAAGGCTCGCACCATTAAGAACAAGACGTACCGTCCACAACAAACCGCAGTAGTTGACTTCTATTTCACCAGTACGGGAGGATTCCGTTTGGGAGAGTTTGACACCGTTAAAGACGTGGTGAATATTGGTATTGCCGTGGGTCTCATCACACGCTCTGGTCCCTACTACTCGTTTGGCGAACAGAAATGGCAAGGCAAGGACGCACTGACAGCGGCAATTCGTGAAGACGTTGAACTGCAACGTGAACTTAAGAAGCAAGCATTTGGTTACTTTAATCTGACAGTACCCGCCTAATGTTGTTTGGAAGCGACGGGGAACGAAAGCGACGACTTAAAAAGTCACGCAAGCAGGAAAAACAAACTGCTGACCGCTACAAAGGAAGCAGGAACGCAGGCTCTGGTGCTGGTTGGCTACGAAAGAACGACGTTAGAACTAATAACCTTTTAATTGAGAACAAGTTTACGGACAACGTAAAACAGTATTCCATCAAGGTAAAAGACATGAACGAACTACGTAAACAGGCGTTGATGGAAGACCGCATACCAGTGATGCAAGTTGAGATAGGCGGAGTACGCTTTATCACAATGTACGAAGACGATTTTATGGAATACTTCAATGGTTGAATTGAGCAAGGCTGACCTAGACAGCATCAAAACTGGTCTCAGGGTAAAAGGTCGTCTTATTCCCGTTGTGTCGGCACAAGCGGCAGTAGAGAACAATCAACACACTGACAAACGAGATACTAAGTACTTGCATCCAAGTGAGATTTGTAAACGTGATTGGTGTCCACGTGCCTCCATGTACAAGATACATGGCATTGAAGAAGAAAAAGAAAAACAATACGGATTTACCACGCTAAACATTTTTGCTACTGGTCACATGATTCACAGCAAGTGGCAGGGATGGCTTGAGCGTTCTGGCATAATGAAGCAAAGCGAGTTGCCAATCTTTGACGAAGCGCACCACATCATGGGAACCGCAGACGGATTGATTGAGGATGCAAACGGTCAAGCAATCCTTGAAATCAAAAGCGTAGGAACGGGAACCGTACGCTATGAAAACGTTGATTTGTACAAACAATATGAATCAAAAGAGATAACAGACATAGAGTTATTTAAAAGAATTCGCCAACCATTCATCACACACCTTCGCCAAATAAACCTGTACATGCATGTGACTGGTGTTCACCAAGGCATCATCTTGTACGAATGGAAGGCAACACAAGACTGCAAGGAGTTTGAGGTCAAGTACCAACCTGCCCTCATTCAACACATCCTTGCGGCAGCAGCACTGGTCAAACAACACCTAGCAGACGGTACGTTGATTGACCGACCTGAGTGGGCGGAAAAAGACCACAGAACCTGTAAACAATGTCCGTACAAGGACGTATGCTGGAGGAACGATGTTCACGGAACTAACGCAAGAAACAAACCAAGCAATGAAGAACTTCCTGGAGAAGTTCAATCTTCCTGATAGGCCGATTGGCGCTGTGCCCGACATTCCCAAGAACCTTGACGAGTTGTCGGACTCAGACCTGATGAACAAGTACTCAGAGTTCATGGCGTGGTTGTCGTATTCAAAGACCGAACTTGTCGTGGCAGAGATTGACGAAGAACGTTGTGCCAACAACCTGCGGCTTATGGAAGCACAAACCTTGATTGGTCAATGGAGCGGAGAAAAGGGAGACACGGTTACTCTTGCTAAAGCACGTCGTGATACCGATACACAAGTCTTGGAAATGCAGGACAAGCACCTTGGTGCAAGGGCGTATCGCAAACTGGTAGAATCAGTGTTTGAACGATGTGAACGTGGCACTCAAATCCTGTCAAGGGAACTGAGTCGTCGTATTAGCACAGCACCCCAAGACCGACGACTGCACCGATACCAGCCATGATTAAAGTAAAGTGTTTAAAGTGCGGCACAATAGTGGAACATAACCCTCGCCAAATCTCTGGGTGTGGGTGTGACCCTGATGCTCCAACATGGGTGTACATTGAAACAGACGGACGCATTAGAGGTTTTAGCCAAGCCGAATGGGAGAAGATTGATGGGTAACAAGCACAAAGCCAAAGGCACGGCATTTGAAACGCTGGTAAAGGAGTACCTCATCTCTAAAGGCTTCTCAGACGCACGGAGAGCCGTTCTCGCAGGCGAAAACGACACGGGTGATATCCATGGCATACAGCAGCGTACAACGCTTCGTAATGCGTGTTTACAATGTAAGAATCAGAAGAAGTGGGATTTGAGTGGATGGCTCACCGCCACTGTTGAGCAAGCCAAACGATTAAAGGACGCACTACCTGTGTTAATCGTAAAACGTCCAGGCAAGGGTGAAAAGGCAGTAGGTGACTCTTACGTTGTGATGAGGTTGGATGATTTGGTAGAACTGCTACAAGACGCACAATACAAGTAACCTGTATAGGTCACAACTTGACCTATTAGGAGTATTATGTCTCAAGAACTAAACGCACACGTAGATGAATTTCTTAAAGTGTCGGGCAGCAGCAACCCTCAAGCGGTTGGCTCCATCCTTGCTCGTTCTGTTGTTGCTGGTCAGTATCCAAAAGTTAGAGCAATCGGCGCAAGCGCTGTGAACCAAGCAGTCAAGGCATGTGCCATCGCACGTGGCTTCGTTGCCCCACGTGGTATTGATTTACTGTACATCATTGGCTTTGATGATATTATTGGAGAGAACGGAGAAAGTATTTCTGCTATCTCCATCAAACCAGTAGTGAGGTAACAATGGCAACGCAAGACAGGGCTGGAAACGCATATGGTTCTCCTGCCAAAGCAAAAACCAACGCAGAACGTGCTGGATATTCTATGTCTAACGATGGCCTTCGTAGCCAAGCACTTCAAAGGGAGTCGGCAAAGTTTAAACAATCATCCCTTCAAAACCGACTAAGTAAAGACAGCGGTGGTGATTTTACACCGCTTGGAGAAGTTTCTAAAAGTGATGTGAAGTATGGCACTACAAAACGACAGGAAATGGAAGGCGAATTTAGAACTGCCCGACGAGAAGAAAAGGCAGCAAGCCGAAGATTCAATGACATTGCCAAAAACACACAAAAATCAATGGGAGTAATCCCACTAGGAAAAGGTTATTAACAATGACATCTGACCATCGTGGAAACCCAACGGGAACTAACAGTGTGGCAAAAACACATGCAGAGCGTGCGGGTCGTGTGCCCTCACAACAAGAACTTGACCAACACACCATTGCACATGCCGATGGTTTTGTAGGACCCCGTGTCAGCGAATCATGGGGAAGTAATCCAATGCAGCGTGGAATTGTAACGTATACGACAAAATCTGGTTGGGGCAGCGATGGTCATGAAACACGTATGCAACAAGACCCAGCAATAGATTACATGCCAGAAGCAACACAAAGTAGGGCTGGAAGCAGGGGAACTGCTGCACGTATGGCGCACCTTGACAACGTTGGTGTTGGTATCAAACGAAATGCTACACGAATGTACCAACATAAAGGGACTGGAAGTATCATTGAAAGTAGAGACAGTTATGGTGGTGGAACGCAGACAAATGAATTTGGAACCACTGCCTCTGGAAAATCATTGAATGTTAATGAAGACAGTTCACTCAGCGGTGTTTCTCATCAAAGAGGTGCTCCTAGCGACCCACAAAATAAACCTGACGATTGGACCGATATTAGCGACACGGTTCGTGGAACGAGCACATACAAGGAAAACAGGGTAAACTGACGATGGCATCTATGTCCGAAGGACGACGCAAACCATCGTCCCGTAACAAAACTCGCTATTATAGGAAACGAGGAGAAGTCCGTCCCGTTTCACCGTTTGGTGGCGGTGCTGGTGGAATAATGATGAGTCAGGGTCTAACGCAGGGACGTTGACATGGCACGAGGAAAAGACGAAGCCAACAATCCAAGACGAAGACCAATCATAAAAATGTATCCAGAGGCAGTAGAACAAGCAAAAGATGCGTACGCCTACAAGCATCCTTTTGAAAATTCTGAAACAGAAGAACGTGCAATGCGGCAATTAAAAAAGAAGGAAGATTTAGGTAACTAATGGCTAAACAATCATTTACTTCTTGGAACAGCCCGTCTGAACCACCTGGTGTAGGCACAGCAGTAACGTTTGGACCCGCACCAGTTTTCCGTAATGCCAAAGACCAAGCACTGGCTGGCTTCCGAAGCAATCCAGAAGCACAGTATCCAGATGGATACCTTGGCACTATGTCGTCTAACCGACGTCAGGACAAGGTGCTTGGCACTCTAAGCCGAATGAACGCTCGTCAATATTCACGTGGTGTCCATAAAGGTGAGCGAATAAATCCTGGAGACTATATTTGGCCCGATGAGTTCAACAAATGGACCGCATTGGAACAACAACAGAGGGGTTTGCGATTTGCCCCTCCTGGCGCTGACCCAGTGCGACTGATGCGTGATGGTAATTACGTACCACGTGGACTACCTAGAAACAACGAGAATCAACAAGAGCAAATTAATCCAGAGCGTCGGGCACGCTTAAAAGTTCTTGCTCCCGCTTGGCGTTGATTGTGGGATAATAAAACATGCCTAAAAAAACAAAACGACCAGACGCATCTGGTGTTGCTGGTTTTTGGGACTTAGCCAGAACCAAATCTGTTGCTCGTGAGAGCATTATGCAACACATCATGGATTTTGATGAAGGAAACGTAACAGAAGAAAACGTACACGATATTGCACAAGTAATTCGTGAAACTGGATTACATCGCTCTGCTGGTCGTTATGGTCGTTTCCTTGATTGGTACGACAACGAGTATCAGGGCGGTGAGAATGCCTAAAGGTGTTGATTCAGCAAACGACCCACGTCGTCGTCCAAAAATTGTGGACTTAGACCATTTTCGCCAGACACGTGAAATCAAGGACGTCAATGAGGTAAATGAGATGCGTCGTGCCGAAAATATCGCACGTCGTGAAGCACGTTCATCACATCCCACCAATCCGTCACGTCCCGTTTACGATTATGTAGAGGAAGAAAAGAAGGCAGCCGAACGTGAAAACCGTGTGTCAGAAGACACCGACCCTACTCCATACCAAGGGATTCCTCGCCCTGAAGCCGCCAAGGACTATCCAGAAGAGGCTGACTTCATTGACCGCAATCCAGCCAACAAGACCATCCTTGAAAAGATGTACGACAAATTTGAACAACATATCAATGATTTGAAAGACAAAGAATGACCGTACCACCTCCTCCTAGAAGCCCACGAGAAACGCCAGCAGACCGTCGTCGTCGTATTGCTTCTGACAGAGCACGCCTACTTTCTGGAACACGTCGTGCGGAAGCATCTATTAATGAAGCACTGCTGAACTACGGAGAAGGTGAGCAGGACGAAAATCGCCGTCGTGCAAACGAAGAAATTGAACGAGTGTTCCCAGGAGTGACAGAAGACGAACAAAACCCCACTGGCATGTACATGCCCGACCCAAAGTACTTTGCGCCACATGAGCCGATAGAAGTTCAATCAAATTATTCAGACACTCATCAACCAATGCGACGAAGGCTGCATCAAGACGTAGCACAAGCAACGGACGCTACAACAAATGACCCTACGCTTGGCGGAGAAGTTCCCCGATGGACTGAACAAGAAGAAACCGAATATGAAACACGCAGGAGAAACGCTAGACAAATCTCAAATCTTGGACTACAAGGCACTGGTGAGTGGGCTAGGTCGCTGTCACCAGAAGAGCGTGCATATTGGTCAGGCTATGATAACGAAGTAGACCAAGAAGCCTGGGTACGGGGAGATATAAGGCCACCTTACGACGAACAAATTTACAATGTTCCCACTACATTTCAAGTTATCGGACTCAGACCTGAGAGAACTAACCTATTTCAAGGAGGCACTGTTCCCAACATTGAGGCAGGTCAATCAGCACCGTACGATATAGACGAAAGAAACGTGAAAGAATGGGCACAAAACCACAGTAGAGAAGTTAGTAAAACAGGCATAGAAAATACTGAATGGAAACAACGTTTTGATGACTTAAAAAACGACATTGAAAATACCATTGTCCCCATTAACCCTGCATTGCGTATTGGACACGAACGGGACTACGCCATTAGACAAATTGGCAACAGAAAAGCAAACCATCTAAACATTTTAAATAGAACTTGGAACCAACACTCACTGGCAAGTTTGGAAGACACAAATGATGATTCATCTTCTCGCACAAGACGTAGAACTGGACGACAGGGACAGCGACCACGACGTAGCAATATTGAAGGAGTCGCTAGGTCATTCGTTATTGAAAGTAATGATACTAGAGGGGCCACCACAGGAAGAGGAAACTTTACACATTATGGTGATGCGAGCGCAGTTGGCAGTTATGGTCGGCTAGACGATACTCGTTTGAGTCTGCGCCAGATTCCAGACTCTAACGACAGAAACGTTGTCTATTCGTACAGTACTCCAATTGCATGGAGAAACCAGAATGGAACCGTAATTGTGCCGACTCAAAAGTACAGCAACACAACTGCCAGACATCAAAGGGCAATCCACAATGCGCTGACGGATAATGGTTATCACTCTCCCCAACAAATTGCAAACAACATGATGATGGCTGCTTATCAACGAGACCGCCACAAGCAAACCGCTGGCAGTCCCGTTGGATTTAAACACTATCTTATAGACCATGGTGCTGACGAGTATATTGCTAATAGAGAAGTGGCTACAAACGCAGCCCGTGAAATAGCCGATACTCACTACGAAACAGTTAGGGCAAAGCAACGTGGAAACGCAGTAGCATCGGGTAGGCGTCCTCGTAACAGTCGTAAGCCGTTTACACGCAAACAACAATTGCGATTAGAAGATGCTGGTCAATTGAGACTGCCGTTTGAAGGTATAATGCCAGACGCAGACCGTGTGTGGAGATATGACGACGCAAGTGGACTTGGCACATATGAGCGTGAAGAAACATACGCCCAACGAAACGCTAAAATCATGCAGTACCCCATAACGTTGGGATACTCTCCCCAAGTAAGACCGAATGTTGATGACTGACAATGGCTAAACCATGGGCTTCCCGACAGGAGATGCTGGTGGACCTTGCCCTAGAATCGGCTATTTCAGACCCTGATACCATCCGCCAGATTCGCCCCGTAGTTCCGCAACAACTTATGCCAGAGCGCTTTGGGTTTGCCAAACGAGAATCGGGTATAATGGACGTGTTATCATTACAACGTTATACACCGACGTATCGTTCCTGGGTATCAGGTGCACCCGTCATGTTCCGTAACGGTTTGGTTGACGACACGTTCCAAGGTTCTAGTAGATATTCAATGCAAAGTTTGTGGGTCTAAATGCCAGTTAATCCATTTCAACAATACCAAGAGGCTGGTTTCGCTGGAGTTAATTTGCAGGCCACAAGGACAGGAACGTATGACCAAGCCCGAACTCGTCAAATGGGAGCAGCCAGTTTAGGACAGGGACACCGTTCACAAGCAAACAATCAGGGAGTAACATATGGAGAATTAAGGCCAACACCTAAAGCAAGTGGTAAATTAGTAGAAGGAAACGCAGATATGAAACGCTCATCATATGAACAAACACGCCCAGAACAACCAAAGCGTGAAGGTCGTCGTAGTGCATTTGGTGGCATTGGCGATGGTGGTGGCGCAAAGGCTGGAGTAGGTGGAACCGCAGTCCATGGAGACATTATTATCAATACTGGGCAAGGAGCCGCTGGTGTTGGAAAAGGTATAGACCAAAGTGGGAACACTGGTCAACTTGGAGGACAAGGCAATAAGATTTCAGACAGTCAGACTGGCGGTACACTTGACCAGTCAGAGACTTATGCTCCTACGTTTGCAGGAAGTTCTTCTGGTGCTGGTGGCGATGGTGGTTCGGGTGGATACGGAAAAGGCGGTGCTGGCGGCGCAAAGGCTGGTGCTGGCGGCGGCGGAGCAGGACTTGGCGGTGCTGGTCGTGGCGGTGCAGGCGGTGCTGGTGGACGAAGTGGTAACGTTGGGGACTCAATGGCTGACTTTAGCGGTGTAAAGTTTGGTAACAAAACGGCTTTTGGTCGTAACAGAACGGCACGAGACACAACAACCGTTACCAGCGATAGCAGCACTAAAAAAACAACTACTGATGCTCGCAAAATGCCTCCCGCAAAGGAAGGACCTGCGAGTAAGAAGTCCGACCCTAAAAAGCCCGCAGAGGCGACTGAGGCTCCTGCTGAAAAGACTCCTGCTGAAAAGACTCCTGCTGCAAAGAAGACAACTAAAGAAACGAAGGCCACTGAAACAAAAGTAGCGGAGACCAAGAAACGCAGTGATATCAAAGACAAGGCAAGGGAAGACCTTGCAGAAGCCACCACGACACCTCCCGCACCAGCAGCCAAGAAGACAGACAAAGGCAAGGGCAAAGGCAAGGGCAGTAAAAAGAAGACCGCAGGCAAAGTGACTAAGGAAGAGGAGTAAATATGGCTGTCAATGAATCACGTTCAATGAACCGAGACCTCATCATGGGGGCAACCGATGGTAAGTTCAAGACCATCGTTCCTGACCGTGGCGGAGAGGTTGAAATGACCAGCGCTACCATGCGTGGTCATGAGTTGCAAATGCAGTACAACGTCGTGGAGCGTTCAGAACTAGCCGATTTGCCCACCGCCGATTACGGGCGACGACGAGAGACAGGTCACTATTAATATGCCGTTGAGCCACCGTGGAGAACCGATTTCTGGCAACCGTTCTGATACCCGTCGTTTGCTGAAAGAAGCAATTGACAATATCCGCACGTTTACGGGTTTGGGTTCGGTGGCAGGTGTAGGCTATGGACAGAATCGCAAACGCAAGAACCTTCCCCCATTCAATTAAGGAACAAACATGGCACGAGGAAACGACGAATCACGCAATCCAAACCGCCGTCCAAAAAGAAGCACCGAGTGGCACAACATGGGAATGGTTGACCGTCGCCAAGGTTACATTAATGAATTAGTACAACAAAACAAAGACGATTATGCCTCAGAATCTTATAACTACAACGAATATCCCGAAGAATTTGAAGGCCGCTCGTTTCCAACTGAAGCCGAATACCTTGCTGCACATAATCCAGAAACATATGAAGATTATAAAAGACGTCTCCCTACGGACAGGGCGCAAACATTTGGTCGTCCCTATCAAACCCCTTCTGGAAACTACGGTTTTGAGTGGGAGCACAGGCAACATCCAGACGACATTGGGGATGCCTCCCCTGAGCCTTTTTCAAACAAAGAAAGTCTGGAACAATATAAAACTGCTATGTATAATATGGACTCTGTTGGAGACGCTGCTGATTCGTACTACAGGTCAGAACGTCAGGCACGAGCCGAGGAACATTACGGAGACGATTACAACGCTTATAGGGCATGGCAAGCAGGAGAAATTCCAGAAGAAACTGACGAGCCAGCGCCTTACAAAGCCCCTGAAGGATGGGTTGCGTGGTATCAATCTCATCCAAGCAAGCCGCCACGTGCCATTTCCAATGTTGAAGGCACTCGTCACCGCCTGACTCAAGAATTCAAGACTCCTTCTGCCGCCCGTCGTGCTGGTAGAGCCTTATTGAATGAGAAACTCTTTGGGTCTCAATCAGGCCGCCTTGACCAAGCACTTCCATACAGTCTCACGGGCATGCAGTACTTGTAACAACAATGGCACGAGGAAAAGACGAATCCAATAACCCTAGGCGACGTCCTCAACGTCCCCAAACGGATGAAGAGAAAATGGCTATTGTTAAGCAGGTGTTTCCTAATGCTCAGGAAGTAAACGTCAACGAAAATGAAGAAATGGACATGGACGACGACGATTACGACTATATTGACGAATGGAACGACGAAAACCCAAACGATACGTTTGACGAAATTCCAAAATACTGATAACCATGACACGTGGCAAAGATGAATCTAATAATCCCAAGAGGCGTCCTAAAAAGCGTTGGGACCCGTTTCTACAAGCGTGGACATCACCACCTGAAGGGTATGACTATGCTTTTGACGAAAACGGCGTACCAAAAGACTATAAAAGTTCTGAAGGAACCTATGATGACATGCCAGACACATGGGAACCCAATGGTGAGGACGGTCCAAAAGGTTATGAAAAAGATTAAAAGACTTCTACAATTAAAAGACCCCTACAAATAGGAGATAACAATGGCTAAAAAGAAACAAGTATGGGATAAAAAGAATCCCAAGAAAAAGTCAGAGAAACTTGACCCGTCTGAAAAGGCTGAGGCAAAGGCTCGTGCTAAAAAAGCAGGACGCCCTTATCCCAACCTCGTAGACAACATGGCAGTAGCAAAGAAGAAAAAGTAATGGCTAAACAAGGTCCTTGCTGGGATGGCTACGTGCAAAAAGGAATGAAGAAGAAGAACGGTAAATTAGTTCCTAACTGCGTTCCCGCAGAAAAATCAAAGAAAACCAAGAAAGCCAAGAAAAATGGCTAAATCAGCAGCGTGGCAACGCAAAGAGGGCAAGAACCCCGAAGGTGGTTTAAACGCCAAAGGTCGTGCGTCTGCCAAGAAGGAAGGGCATAACCTCAAGCCGCCCGTGTCCAAGGAACAGGCTAAGAAGTCTCCCAAATCGGCTGCCCGTCGCAAGTCATTTTGTGCGAGAATGGAAGGTATGAAGAAGAAGAACACTTCTGCCAAGACAGCCCGTGACCCAGACAGCCGTATCAACAAGTCGTTGCGTAAATGGGATTGTTAAATGAGCGATTGGGACGACGGTGTTCCAACCGAACAGCCACTAACACGTGGTCAACGGTTTCGTGACTCCATAGCAAGGGCTGTCATCCGACCAGGGTCGGCAGCAACTGGAGAGCAGATACTTCGTTTTCAAGAAGACCAAGGAGACTCATATGACAAAGTTGGGTTTAGCAAAGCGTTAGATAGAGACTCTCGTTCTCTTAAAAATCAAAAAGCATGGTTAGACGAAACCATGCAACTAATAAAAAAGTATAACGATATTGCTGATTTTGCTAAAGAAAAAGAAGATAGAGGACCTCTTGACAGAGACCCTGATTCATTTGAACGAAAAGAAGAAATAAAATTAAATAAATCTAAAAGAAAATCGTCTTTTTGGTGGGACAATCCAGACGTTGCTGATTCTGCGACCAAATCACAAATGTTTAGAAAAATGGCTGAAGATAAAGAAACACAAATGCTTTCGGGAGAAGTTCCTTCTTATGGTTATCCACGTGTAACCGATAAACACATTACACTTGCCGCTTTGCTTGGAACGTCCACTGTTGATAGAGTGCTTGAAGAACGTAAACAGTATTCAAGCGTAGACAAAGATGTTAAAAATAAAAAAAGCAATGTTTATTATGACGACGGAACTGGTTACAGTGGCGAATTTACGACAAATACTGCCGCTATCGGCAAGGCTTTACACAAACGTAAAACCAGGAACTTGTCACGTTCCGAAAGGTTGAAAGAGCGCATTGCTCCCTACCGTGTTGGTGTTTACGAAGAACGTGATTCGTACGGAGGCAGGGAAGAAGGTGGTTGGTGGTATAACGAGGGGGACTTGGTGCATGAAAGCCGACCTTTTATGACCAAGCGTGGTGCTTTTAAAGAAGAAAAACGTCTTGAACAACAGTATCCAAGGAGACGTCGTAGTTTGTTAAATGCTCGTGCCAGCGATGTCATGGAAGCAGATAAAGACCAGGGAGTGTTTGAACCGTTGCCATACACCGATAATTCCGCAGCAGCCTTTGGGATGCCCTCAACGTTTATACAAACCCCAGAAGACGAAGACTATGACTACAGCCATTTTGGACAACCATCTAACGACTACAGAGTGTACGTAACACGGGGTAAGCCAAGCGAAATGTATCCAGAACAAAAACCGTATTATTCATGAACCCCGAACAACCATTTACCAGAGACGACTCCGCTTATCCAGGGATGATTGGACTTATAGCCGCAGTCACCGCAACCGATTGTAAATGCTCACGTTGTGAACGCTTACGAAGTTATTTGCCACCAGACATCAACCACATGGCACAAACAGAGTCTTTTAAAACACAAACTAAACAAATGTACGAAGACGAGGCTGCTATACCAAGGTTGTCTACGACTGGCAGAAAGATTTACGCCAAACCAAAACCGACTCCAGAACAACGTGAGCGTAAACGTGAAACTGACAGAGCACGGTATCACAGACGAACTCCAGAACAACGTGAACAACGTAACGCACGTGTAAGAGCACGTGCTGCAAAACTCCGTGAGGAACAGCAATGACTGGAATTCAAATGCCAAATGCAGAAAACAATTTTGAATATCCATCAACTCAAGAACGAGAAACAGACTACAACGAACGAATGGAAAGCATCCGTTACAAGACTGGAACTTCCAGTGAACGTGATATTGACCCAGAAGACGCTGGAGAAGACTATGGTCTGATAAAGGGAGAACGCCTACCGCAAACGCTTTCAACCGATGCCGAACTATTGACGGTAGACCCTCGCCACACGGCTATGCGTGCACTAATAGCAACGGTAGTTGCCACAGGGTGTAGTTGTTCACGTTGCGAAAGGCTACGCCAATTCGTTCCAGATGTTGGTCGCCGTACTCTTAAACAAGAATCGGCAAATTACGATATTCTTACCGAAAACATAAGATACAGAACAAGGTTAAACTATGACCCTAGCAAAGAAGACCCTAGCAAACGGAATAAAAGATACAATAAAAGATATTTGGCATGGGTTCAGAGGAAAGAATATGAGGCAAGGGTCAAATCAAAATCACCTCCTTCAGACTGACTTACCACCTAATTGGTGTACACTATAATGTAATCATGTCACATGGGCAAAACGAACAACATAACAGCCGTCGTCGCCCCCAAAGACCACGTGTTGGAGCCGTGTACGAATGGTATCCAGAAGGCTTGGACAAGGAAAAGTCCAAATTAAACATTGAACCAGGTTCTTTAGTGAGAGTTGCTAAAGGTTCTCAATTTGGTGCAATGCGTTTACCACCGCCGTTTACGTATGTAGAAGACCCCAATAACGGTGAATTTTTAGGACTTGCACTAGACAATAGCCTTAAACCAAGAACAAAAAAAACAACTGTAACCTGATATACAACGTTTGGAGAATAACATGTCAGAACAACCTAATCGCTTGCTCGTCTGTTGGCGTGTGGTTAACGGAAAGAAAACTGATGGCGTCATTTACAAAATGCGCCCTTACGACGGTCCACCAGAATACGACATGGAACTTATTGACATCCTAGAACGACATAAGGCCCGCAACCAAGACTATGACAATTGGCGTGCCTTGATATTCCGCACCGACAAAGACACAGCCGACAAACTAGATGCCGAGACCGCTATCAAGAACGAATTGAAGCGCCACGACATCATTATCAAAGATTTCCGTGACGAATTAAAGGTGGATGCTTTACGTTGCTTTAACAAGCACAATCGCCCCGACAGAGGATGTGTGGACTGGTGTGACGAGTCAAAGACGGTTGGACGAAAGATTGGTGTTCCAAAAGAAAAACGTCAATACCTGTGTATGTACTGCCCAGCCGCTGAATGGTATACCCGTAAGGAACGACAAATGCTGGGATTGTACGACAAGTGATTGTCGTTACGTTTGAGGTAATTGCCAACAGGTCTCCTGAGATTGGCTCTAGTCAACCAAACAATCATGGACGTAAATTATGGAACATGCTGTTTCCTACATACAACGGACGCATTTGTTTGTTGGTGGATGGCGTTGACAAAACGCAACATCAACTTGTCATGGAGTGGTTAAAAAAGGAAGGTTTTAAGCCAGGTTCAATTGATTTTCATTGGGAAACTGGTTCAGACAATCGCCTTGACAGAGTAAGGGCTGTGCATGCAGCACATACACGAATTGATTGGTACGTGGACAACGACCCAGCGGCAGTTGCCAAAGTAATTAAAGAGGGTATACCGTCTCTCCTTGTTACCGTTCCACAAATTCTACGCCCAGAATGGAATCAACCACGTACAATAGTGGGATGGGAAGAAATCACAAAAGAGATAGAAAGGCAGCGGCTCAAAAACGCAGAAAGGACATGGCGAGAAACATGAGGCAAGACGAATGGATTGAAATTGGCGTAAAAATGGGTTGGTGTTCACCACCCATCTGCGAACCGCACGACGGTATGCCAATGAGCCAAGAAGAAGCAGAACAGTACGAAGAGGGACAGGACCCGTGTATCCATGTTCTGCGCCTGTATCACAGCAACGAGCACCGCAAAGAAGTTGAGGCGTTCTCCTCACAGGCTGTTTGGCGCAAGGCAGGATGGGAGTGAAGATTTACTTTGGCGGAGCAGAAAAAGGAATGTATGCCTCAATGCTGTTGTCTGCCAAAGTACGTCGTATTGGCATAAATTTGACTCACTTGGCAATTCCAAAGAAGAGGCAACTAGACCTACGCACGAAGTACGAAAATAGTGAGTTGTTGGTGTACACGTCAGAAGGAGACGAGGACGTGGGTCGCTACGATGCCTTTTTACGAGCGCACGCTGATGACTTAACGTTGGTTATAGGTCGCCCAGATTACGATGGAACATGGTTAGGAGAAAAGTACGTACCTATCTGGAACGACGCAGACGACCTTGAACGATTAAATTGGATTTGCCAAAGGAATGGAAGGGTAGCCATCAGCGACAAAGCCCTGACAAAACACCACCACAACCGTTTAAATGCCATTGCCATGCGCTGGAACGCCGAGATGGTGGGATTGACCTCAAAGCCAGACAACATTGAAAATTATAAATGGGATGCTGTGCTGGTCAATTCTTGGACAAGCGCAGTTCGTTACGGAGAAACACAGGTGTGGACGGGTCATGGTTTACGACGTTATCCAGCCCAACAAAAAGACTCAGCACGTAAACGACATAGGGTAGATATTGAACGACTTGGTGTATCTTATGAGAACGTTGCGGCTGATGAAGTGGATGCGGTCAGCAAATTGGCAATCGTGTCTTGGAAACGTTACGAAGAACACATTTTTGGGGGCTATGACACCATGACATCAACCAATCAGGATGCTTCAGACGACACCGAAAGTGGTGACATAATTATTACACCCCCCCATGGTGGTAGTTTGGCAAATGTGGAAAACAGGGGTACAGGTATTGTTATACCCCCTCCCGAAAAGCGGAACGAAAACGATAGGTTATTATTGCCCGTCATTGGCGTAGAAACCATAACATCAATGGGTTCACAAACCATTGATGAACATGGGGAATCTATTGAAATTGCGCCAGAACAAACCAACGTAATTCGTTATTCAGGAGTACTTTTACGGCAGTGCGATAATTGTTATCTGGCCTCTAAATGTCCCGCATTTAAGGAACATGCAGAATGTGCGTTTAAGTTGCCTGTAGAGATACGAACTAAAGACCAACTTCAAGCCGCCCTAAGAGCCATGATTGAAATGCAGGTTAGCCGAGTCATGTTCGCTAGGTTTGCCGAAGAGTTGGAAGGACAAGGGCTTGATGGTACATTGTCATCAGAGATGGACAGAGCCTTTGACATGATTGAGAAGTTTAAAAACATCAACGACACCCGTGACCTTGTGCGTTTTGAGGTAGAGGCTCGTGGTTCAAGTGGCGTGCTCTCTAGACTGTTTGGGCAACGAGCAGCCGACCAAGCCAACGCCCTACCTTACGGAGGTCTTGGACCGTCAGCCACCGATGCTTTCTATCAGGAGGTTATAGACGTTGAAGAGGAGCAATGAAGTCACTTCCCTACCATTACAAATGTCCTAAATGCGGGAAAACAGTATCAGTAATTAGTAACAAGTATCCGCCCGTATGTACGAACAAAGACATACACTCAACCATTCGTGTAAACATGGAGTTACAAAATGTACGAACAAAAGAGAATCACTGACGTTGGCATTGACATGGATGGGGTGGTTTACCCGTTCATGAGTGCCTTTAAAAAGTACTGTGAAGACGTGCTGGAAATGACAGACCTTCCAGAACCAACCCATTGGGACTTTTACGACGATTGGGGAATGAACAAGAAGGAGTTTGACGCCCTACTCAACTCAGCCCCTGTTACCCATCGTCTGTTTGCATCCGAGTCACCAATGAGGAATGTGTACGGTGGTTGGGAGATGTTAAGGAATATGGGAGTCAAATTGCACGTCATTACCGCCCGCCCAACAACGGCGTGGGCACAGACCGCCGAGTGGTTGCACGACCACGACCTCGTTCCAGACCACCTGCACTTCACCAACGACAAGACCATTCTTGCCCATACCGCCAAGGAACATTCGGCAATGATTGACGACCACCATTTGTACTACCAACAACTAGAAAAGGCTGGCGTGTTTGCCGTGCTTCACGACCACCCATGGAACAATCAATTTGAGGTGTCCTATCGTGTCAATTCGCTGGTAGACTTCGCTAAACTGGTAAACAAGGTAAACAACAGGGAGATTCCATGGCATCCAACGAACGCCAACAAGTACTCATTGATGCAGCCAATCTGATTGTCGGTGACCGTAACGACGATTACGGCGACCCCTACGACGACTTCAGTTTGACTGCCGATTTGTGGCATGCTTATTTGATGCGTACACGAGGCAAACGAAAGGGCTTTGTCATTTTTCCGCATGACGTTGCGGTCATGATGGCATTGTTGAAGATTAGCCGCCTCTCATGGACTCCTGAAAAGCGTGACCATTGGTTGGACATCGCAGGCTATGTCGGCTGCGGATGGGACTGCGTTGACCGTGACCCACCCACTAGCCATGAAAGTGTTGAACACGACGATGAAACACCTGTTTGATTTTTATGGAAAACCTTCAGTTGCCAAAAGTGTTTTTGTTCCAGAAATAGAACGCATGCAAAAAGCACTCAACGCCATTGCCCCGTTGCTGATGAACAGCGCCGTTGACCTGCATCAGATTGCCAAAGATACAAACCTATCTTTGACCGAACTTCGCTATGACGGTTGGGAAGCACTATTTAAATACATCAGAGAGTTGGAAGAAAAAGTAAAAAGGACAGAAGCAGAACTAGAAGCACATAATAAAAAAATGCGTGACTTGGTAATATTCGTAGAAGAAACGTCGCAAAAGGTGGTAAAACTTTATCGTGAGGGCACTCTCCGAAACGCAAATGACTAATGACGTGGAGAGACCAAGCCCTATGCAAGGGCAAGCACATTGATTTGTGGTATCCGCCATTAGAAGCGGATAATCAAGAGGAGTATTATGCTGTTGCTCGTGAGGTGTGTCATGCCTGTCCTGTGTGGAGGAAATGCTTAAACGACGGGATGAATGAGCAATGGGGAATGTGGGGAGGACTTACACCACTAGAAAGAACTTCTTTTAGTAAAAACCCAAAGAAAACCGCAATAAAGCCACACGGCACTGTTACAAGATACCGACAAGGTTGTTATTGTAAAAAATGTGTTGCCGTAAACGACGCAATAAAACAACAAAATAAAGATTTTAGCGTTGTTCCAACTATGCAGGACAAAGATTTTGATTTGTTCACGGTTTTGTATCAACTCCTTCAGTAATCCTTGCTATGCTGGATAGCAGACCGTAACCACCTGACGCTTGTCGTCATTTTGGAACGGTCTTTTGCTTTATTCACCGACAAAGGAGAACGTTCTGTTTAGACATTGGGTTTCATCCATAGTCATATTCATCGGAACAATCACAACAACAACAATTGGACAATTTGGGACATCGGACGGGCCAGCAAAGGTAGGAGACGTCATTGAGGTAGAGACCGTGTATCCACTTAAATACACTTATGACCAACGCCTCGTGGAGTTAACGACTACAACCACAACAACCGAGCCTAAAAAAAACGACCACACAACAAACGTAATAAACGAAACGGAGACTTGCCCACAATACGAAGACCTGTTCAGGCAATACGGTTTAAAGCCCGTAAAGGTGTTCTCCTACATTGCTTGGAGGGAGTCACGGTGTCGCCTCAATGCGGTCAATGCCAAGTGGGATAACCAAGGCAACGTCACGTGGACGTTAAATAAAAACGGTTCTATTGACCGTGGGTTGTTACAAATTAACTCTTCGTGGAAGACCGTCACCGCCAACGTCTGCGGTTCTGAGTTTGGAAACATGGAGGTTTTGTATGATTTGGACTGCAATCTTAAGGTTGCCAAATATTTGCTGGACAACGGTGGATTAGGGCACTGGGGCATGTAACATAGTAATCCGTCAAACAAGACGACCACACAACAGGAGACAAACATGTTGATTGATACAAAAGACCTTTGCGGAACAGCAGAAGCCGCAGCCGTGCTAGGTGTTGTGAAACAACGTATTCACACACTTCGTAAGCGTGCTGACTTCCCACAACCCATCGTTGTTCTGGCTGCTACTCCACTTTGGGATGGAAACGCTTTGCTCGCATTTAAGGCAACGTGGAAACCAGTTCGTTCTCAGGACACGACCACGCAGGAACAGACGACCACACATTAATGAGAATAGGCGTTGTATCCGCTGACCGCCTACATCCATCAATAACGCCAGACAAACTTCCTCATTGGGGCGGTTCTGGTTGGGCACGTGTAGCAAAGTACCTTCCGCACCTGAACTACGACTACGTGGTGGGTCGGCTGGTGTGGCACTACACCGAACTAAAAATTGAGGACGACGAGGGCAATCTTAACGACGTAGACACCATCATCATGCAACGGATGATGAACGAGGGCTTATCAGAACACATCAAGAAGGCACGAGCCATTGGTCAAGTCATTATCAATGACGTGGACGATTGGTATTGGGGGCTTGACCCAAGCAACGGTGCGTGGAAAGCATCTCACCCAAAGCACAGTCCAAAAGAAAACATTAACCATTACAGGAGAATACTTGGGGTCAGCGACCTGTTGTTGGCATCAACTCCGTTCTTGTACGAACGCATCAGTCAATGGAACAAGAACGTGGTGTTATTTCCCAACACGGTTGATACCAAAGCCTTCGTAAAACACGACCACGCAGAAAACGATTATGTATCTGTTGGCTGGGTTGGCTCTACCGCACACCGAAGCGGCGACCTACAAACGTTGCGTGGAGTGCTTCATCAACTGACGACCACGCAGGATACGACCACACAGGTGCGCTATTTTCACGGTGGCTGGTATGAGAAGTCTCCACAGTTTGCCGACGAAGCAGGAGTGCCACAAAAATACGTGGATGTAGCACCGTTGTGCGACCCTGAGCATTATCCAAGTTTGATAAAAATGGACATCGGTATCGCACCGTTAAGCAAAATGCCGTTTAACGAAGCCAAGTCGGAAATCAAGTTGTTGGAGTATTCTGCCAGCGGCGTTCCGTGGGTCGCATCTGACTCACACTCGTATGTGCGCCTGCGTGACGAGTGGGGCGCAGGGCGCATCGCACGCCGCCCAAACGAGTGGCTGCGCCACCTGCGTGAACTTGTCGGCTCACGGCAACTCCGCATTGAGGAAGGCGAACGGCTGTACGAGTTGGCACGCACACGGGACATCATGAGGGGTGTGGCTCAATGGCATGAGGTGTTGGCATCGGTGTGACGCACGTCACACGACATGACTTGACACGGATAGTATCTCGTGTAGTAACTTTGGGGTAGGAGGCAAGTGGAACTGTGACGTACCGACGCACACGACAGATGCGGAAGCAGGCTGACCGTGAGGTGAACACCTTGCTGGACAGGCTGTACGACGAAGCATTGTCACAACGTAACACCGAACCTGTATCATCATCGGTGGACAACAAACAGGAGGAACATAGTGGCTAACGTCGCCGTACTGCCCAAACAGCAAGTTCAGATAAGGGCATCGCTTATTGCTCGTAGTATGCCTTTGGGATTACTTGACGACACGCAAGTGGACGAGTGGGTCAGGGCACAGAACCTTGATGAACTTACTTTCGTGAGTGCCAACGACCTGTTGGAGTATTTGTCGGTGTTGCCCGTGACACGCACCGCATCGCAGGCGCACCTGCCGATGAGCGCAACACGTATCCTCGTGAACAAGAGAAGGGGCGAGTGTGCGTTGTGTAAAGGTGATGTGCTCGCTGGCTTGGGGCTGTATGTGTTTAACGATGGTGGTTGGCTGACGTATCACAACAGCGAGGACTGTCCCTCCGTTACTGAACTGCCCGAACTGAAATGGGACAGCGTGACGTTGCTGGCAAACTTGGAACTGTTTGTGTACGGGTTGGAACGCATGCCAAAGGTTGTGGTGTCCCGTCCCGAACTCGTGGAACTGTCCAAGTCCCACAACGCTGAACTTGGCTTTGACTTGGACTTGCCGTTGTTGCCGTACCAACGTGCTGGCGTGAAGTACGCATTGGAGGCTCGTCGTGTGTTGCTGGCAGACAGCATGGGCTTGGGCAAGACCGCACAGGGCATCGCATTGGCATTGGATACCACGATGAGCAAGGGTAAAACGCTCGTAGTAGTTCCACCGCACCTGCGCCTCCAATGGGTGAAAGAGTTTCGTCGCTTCGCACCGTCCATCAAGGTCATCACGGTGAAAGGACGCAAACCACACTCACTTGCCAAGCACGATGTTCTCATCATTGGTGACAGCGTAGTGAGTGCGTGGGCAACGAAGTTGGCTGGCAAGTACGACACGCTCATCGTGGACGAGGCGCATAGCATCAAGAACGAAAAGGCACAACGCACACGTGGTGTCGGATACATCGCCAATAGTATTCCTGCGAGTGGCATCGTTGCGCTTATGTCGGGAACTCTTACACCGAACCGTCCAAGTGAGTTGCTAAGCCCTCTCCGCATCATCGGCAGGTTGGACAATGTGTTTGGTTCACGCAAGCAGTTTCTCATCAAGTATTGCGATTATCGTATTGTGAACGGATTTCCCAACATGAACGGTGCGAGCAACACAACTGAACTGAACACGGTACTGCGTGGCACGTGTATGGTACGCAGGCGCAAGGAGGACGTGTTGTCTGACCTGCCTGCCAAGCGCAGGGCACAACTTGACATTGAGTTAAACAACGAGGAAATGAACGAGTACCGCACGGCTGAGCGTGACTTCCTGCGCTGGGTGATGGAGACGTACGGTGCGGAGGCATGGCAACGGGCAAGCAAGGCAGAAGTCATTACTCGCATGAACAAGTTGCGTGAACTGTTGGGCATCGCCAAAGTCAATGCCGTTGTAGAGCACGTGAACTCGCTTATCGCAGAGGGAGAACAGGTTGTGGTGTTCGCATACCATCGGAAAGTGCTCAATGCGTTGTATGAGAAGTTGGAGGGTCACGGCGTGGTCATGGTGGCAGGAGGTTCTACCCCCGAAGCCAAGCAACGGTACGTGGAGAAGTTTATGAGCAAGCAGGTAAGTGTATTCTTAGGACAGTACGAGAGCGCAGGCACGGGACTGAACCTGACCTCCGCATCGCACGTGGTGTTGGCTGAGATGCCGTACAGCCCGTCCACAGGACAGCAGGCTGAGGACAGGTGTCATCGCATCGGACAGGACAACCATGTGGTGTCGTGGTGGATTACGGCTGTGGACGCAGAGTTCCCCACCATTGACATGCGCCTGTGGAGTTTGCTGAACGCAAAGGCTGAAAGCACATCGGCTGTGCTGGACGGGTGGGCTGAGAACCTAAACGCTGACGCAGGCACGATGACAGCAAAACTGTTACAGGACATGCTCAATGATTATCGCTGACCGACTTGACACGGATAGTATCCCGTGTGATAACGTGATGTTAATACCAACATCTACCATAGGAGGTAGGAACAATGAGTAAGGAAACATACGAGTGGCTGAACAAGTATTGCCTCATCGGTTACACGAAACAGCGTGGAACGGCTTGGCACTACCGCATGGACAGCCAGAGCACAGAGCCGAACCATTACGAGGGTGCTATCCCCGTTGAGGACGTGCTTCGTCGTCTGTATTCGTGGGAAGCACAAGAAGCCCCCGTGTACGTCAAGTGGAACGACACGTACCGCTTGGAGACTGACCGCAAAGCCATCGTGCGTAGCGACAATGGTGACGTGCTGGGCATGTTTAAGGACACCTACGCTATTCACCAATACAAGTCATGGCTCATTGAGAGCGTGTCTCACCTGTTGGACGACAGTCTCAACATTGGTAGCGCAGGCATCTTAAAGAACGGTGCTGTCAGTTTCGTCAGCGTGGAAATGCCTGAGAGCATCAAGGTGCTGGACGGTTTCACCGTGCGCCCGATGTTGCTGGCAACGACGAGCCACAATGGTTCTATCTCCACGACCTACAAGAGCGTGTCCACTCGTGTTGAGTGCGACAACTTGCTGGCTCGTGCGCTGAACGAGGACACACAAGCGTTCCGTGCCCGTCACAGCAAGAACAGCAACTTCCGCTTACAGAGCGTTCGTGATGCTCTTGGCTTCGTCCACCGTATGACGGAGGACATCGTGGCTGAGGTGAACAAGTACGCCAATGTCAAGGTGTCTGACCGTGAGTGGGAAGCCATCGTGAACAAGTTGATGCCGATTAACACGGACGCAAACGTACCCAAGCAGGCTGTCTCACGCATTGAGAACAAGCAGGAACGCATCAAGGACATGTACCGCAACGACCCACGTGTCGCACCGTTCGTAGGCACGGCACTTGGTGTAATCCAAGCGTTTAACACGTTTAATCAGCACGTAGTCGGCAAGGACGACAACCGTGTTGAGCGCAACATGATGAACGCACTCACGGGCAAGGTCTTTAATCAGGACGAGCAGGTCATGAAAGTCATCAAAGACTTGGTGCTCGTGTGACCGATAAAGCGTGGCTGTCACGTGCCAAGTGCCGTGAACCTGAGTTGTCTCCCCTGTTTAGCAAGGTGTTTGACAACGACGCAAAGGCGAACACGGCGAACATAGCAAGGCGTGTTTGTTTGGACTGCCCTGTCAATGTGGAGTGCTACAAGTTGGCAGTTGCCAACAAAGAAAGGTGGGGTGTGTGGGGTGGCGTGAACTTCGGACGCTACACCAGCATCATCACTCAACGCACCAACTTTGACATGGAAGTTCGTAGGCGTAAAACTAAGCGTAAGTACGTCAAGAGTGGCAAATACGTGAAGGTGAAGTCATGAAAGTGTCGTGGCTCACCGACGACGACGCAGACAGGCTGTTGTGGTTTGCCATCGGCTACCTGAACTGCGCCGAACGTCGCACCAACTACCTGTCACACATCATTGGTAAAGACGAGTGGGTGGAGTTTAATGACAAGTTTGACCTACGCTTTGTCACCAACAAGGACGAGCACGGAGTGTGGGGCACTACCGTCACCGCACATGACCGTGAACGTGAGCACGAGTTGTGGCTTGTATGAGCGACTTCTTTATTGCCTCATCGTGCGTAATACTAATCCTGTGCTACTACTTGTTTAGTAAAGCGTTAAGGGACAGGACTTGACACGGATAGTATCCCGTGTGGTAAGTTAAAAACAGGACAACAAACAGGAGGCAACATGACCAAGTTATTCACACCAAAGTTCCGCATCAAGGACGAGCACCGTGACATTTACGGCACAGAGCAAATCCGCCACCGTGTCATCAAAGCACGCACGATGCCAAAGGCACTTGACCAAGTGAACAGGCTCACCCGTTGGGGCTGGACTGTAACGCATTTCGGTGGAGTTACGCCACAAGTAACCATTACCAAGAAAGAACTTGTGTGCCTTGACGTGGCTGAGACACAGTTCCCACGTCGCTATGACGACGAGACCAAGACGGTCATTGACGTGTACCACAAGTACGCAACTACGTGGGCACTTACGTGGAAAAAGAGGGTGCGTAACGTCAATAGCATGCTGGCTCGTGGTTACGAAGTCACGCTTGACCTCAACACGATGTTTGGATACCGCACGGTGTTCCACAAGACCTACGTCAAAGACATGGCAGAGGAACGGGCGTGAGCAAGTACGCTGAGCACCGTAAGGCGCATTGGGACACCGTTGGCTGGTTTCACACGCTGGCAGGACGTTTGCCCGACGTGGAGAGCAACGAGGAGTGGAACGCATTGGCAACACAACTCGCCTCCATCTCCGATGAAGTTCCCTTTCTCCGCAAGCATTGTCGTGAGTTGGGCATCAACTTCGTACTGAACGACAACTGCGAGGCGATTATCTATGCCTAGCATTGGACGATACATCGTCACGTGGTCTATGGCGTATGACGACGCAGAGGACGAACACGAGGCAGTAACGATGGCTCTCGCATCATTGGACGACGTTATCAAGCACCACGAGGGGGCAACGACGTTCATGGTTGAGGACACCAAGACAGGCACGGTATCGGTGCTGACTTCCGACGTAGCCATGCGCCACGTCCATAACACCATCATCAACATTGACCAAAGCATCAACTACGCACCTAGTATTACCATTAACGCTGGTGGCAACGGTAAGCGTGGCAAGGACGGAAAGAAAGGCAAGGACGGGAAATGACCAAGAAACACAAAGTCACGTATTACGTGTATCACTCTGGAAGTGGAACTCTCATTAACGCTGATGACGGAGTAACCGTATTTAGTGACGAGGCATTTACCAATGATGAACGTGAAGCCCTTGACGATGGCGACACCCTCCCTGCCGAAGGCGCAGGTGTACGACTTATGACGCTTATTCGCCACTACAACAAAGCCGATGATAAGGGTAAGAACGGCAAATGATTACTCGCTACGTCTTACATCTCACGTGTAGTAAAGACAACCCCGATGGTACGCCACGTCGCATGCTGTTGGTGTTCCTGTCGGCAGGTGGCAACAATGTAAGTGCTGGGGCTAACGGCTACATACACAAACTCATCATGGTACATGAGGGCGAATACTGTAAAGAGACACCGCCCAACGACGCACATGCGTTCGTGGTAACACCATCATCGTACAACGAGTGGGTAAAGAAAGCAGAAGCACGCCTTGACAAGGCTGAGTGGAACAAGAGGGTGAACTAATGAGCAAGCAAGAAGTTTCGTTGGAAGCGATGGAGAAAATCGTTGAGGAGTTGCCGTTTGGTAACTACATCAACGTCGCCAAGCACGTAACATACGACGTGCTTCGTATCGTTGAGCATCTTATTGAGGAGGGCATCGTTGTGGACGAGGAGAGCATAATGGAACGTGTGGAGGGGTACGCAAAGGACGACTTCTCATGTGGTTGGGGACACGAGGTGCGCCTGAAAGACCTCGTGTTCACGGACGAGCACGGAGAGGAAATCATCTGATGACCAACCCTTACTATCCCAACCATCGTATTCCATACCCAAAGGACGAGGATTACGTGCCAGAGGGACATGCTTGCGAGCATTGTGGAAGTCTGGAAGTTATTTGGTTTGACAAGAGCGCAGGCGAAGTAGAGTGCTACGACTGTGGAAGTATGTATTTCATCAACAAGGAGGTTATGACATGTTAATCGTGTGTTCACAAACAGGAACGGTGTTGGAGGCAGAACATTGTGCGCTTCTTGACCCCGACGAACTCACTCCCGAAGCACGTGACGAGTGGGAGGAAGCCTATTGTAACGACACTCACCTTGCTAGTTTCGCAGCGTTGTACGGAGTGCCCGTAATGAGGGTCTATGAACAACGTTACGAACAGGAACACCTTGCTGGTTCGTACAAGACACTTGCCGATGAGACCCGTAAGGAGTTGGCTAATCGTCACCTGCGTAGCGGAGACTTGACATGGGGCAACTGTATCCCGTTTAGTCCGTTGGCGTTGCGTGAACTTCTCACAAACATCGTAGAGGAGACTGAACATCTTGACAATGAAACGTACATGGCTCTTTATTTCGGCGCAGAGTTCGCAAACGATGAGTGGCTGACATTGGTTGGAGAAACAGCATTGTCTGGCGACGAAGCGTGGATTACCTACAAATCCTCAGTTGTTGAGGCAGTACGCCACGTTTATGTAAATACTATTAGAACTAGCGGTGCAGAACCCCACATAAAGGGCAAGGGGAAAACATCATGACAAAAGCAGTATCACATTTATGGGACATGAGCGAAGCGTATCCTTATCCCTCTCCGTTCACGCTGTATCTTGACCTTATTGGCTGGAACACCATGCGGTATGGAAAGCACATGGCAGACGGTTGCGAGTGTGGCGTGTATGAAGCACGCCTCATTGGTGATGCGCTCATTGAGTTCTCAGACGACCCTGTTGAGGTGGGCAAGTACGTCAATGTCATCATGCTCGCTGACCAACTGACCATTGATTACGACAGGACTTGACACGGATAGTATCCCGTGTGGTACATTGTAACTAGGAGGCACAACATGGCAAAGGAAACAGCAGAACACGCACAACGCAGAACGGTAATCAACAGGGAGTTTGGCTCTCTCGTTGGTAAGACCATCAAGCGTGTGCGTCCAATGACCATCAATGAGTGCGACTTGTTCGCATGGGACTACGAGGCTGACTATGCGTTCCTCGTGGAGTTCACGGACGGTACGGTAATCGTTCCGTCGCAAGACCCCGAAGGTAATGGCGCAGGACACCTGTTCGTTGAGAGCGTGCGCTGACATGCCGAAGTTCATCAAGCATTGTTCCAAGACCATTGACATTGGTATTATCGTGGAAGCAGACACGTTGGAGGACGCAAAGAACATGTCCGTAGGTACGTGGGAGAACAGGGTAGCGTTCGTTTGCGACGGTGGCTGGGACGTGTTCTACGATACCTCAGCAGTAGGTGACGACGAGCAGTTAATCCCGTACACGGACGACGAGTTGCGAACGTTCTTGGTGTTCTAATGACCAAACAACACTACACGCTGGATTACGACACGTGGGCAAAGCAGTTTAAGCCCATGATTAACTACATTGACCCCGACGCTTCGTTTAATCAGACGATGTTTGAGACGTACGGCGATGAGGTTGAGCATGTGTGTGACAGGGCTAATACTCCCGATACCGCACTCACCGTGTGGACGTACATTGATGGCTTTCTTGGCACGTACATTGTTGAGGGCTATCGTCACGTGAACCGCATTGGACATTTCGTCACAGAGAAGCCTGCCGATGCCAATGCCACGTACGAGATTACGGTGGACAAGTACGACGACAACGACGAGTGGGACAGCACGACGAACGACGGTATCCCTGAGTTGGAAGTGTTGGAGACACCGTACTTCGCTGGTTGTGACCGCATTTGGGCACGCATTGACGGACAGGATAGCGAACTGTCCTACGAGCAGGTTCGCACGTCTCGTGCCATCTACACGAGAGAGGAAACGTTTGATGGAGAGCAGACGATAATGCTGAGCGACGGACGCAAAGCACAGGTACAGTCCATTGACCTGCGTTACAACAACAAAGAACCCATCGGTGCTCAAATCACGTATTATTGGAAAGATAGTGACCCAGACCGTCAAGGTTTGTGGGGAGGTTACGTCTCGTTCGGTGATTATGACGAGGCAACTAGCACCGATACCTACGGTAATCACGATGACTTTATTCACTATTATTTCCCCGATGGCGTAATGGAGATGGTGGCATACATGATGGAGAATAAGGGAGAGTTCACCATCGTTGAGTATGTGTACGCATACCACGAATAGTCAAGATGTTCCTCCACGTAGGTGCGTTACATACACCGCCCACAACCGTCTGCGTGGAGGACTTGACACGGATAGTATCCCGTGTGGTACATTGTAACTAGGAGGTAGTTATGAAGCAAGATGACTTTGAGAAAGCATTAGCCAACGTCCGTTTGGACAAAGGCGTTGTGTGGCGTAGTGAAGTGACTGAGGACATGGTTGCCCACCTTAACGACGCTGAGTTACAGCAGTTAGTGGACGATTTGGACGACGCTGTGTTTCACATTTGCGAAACGTACAAGGCATCTGTTGTCAGTATTCATCACGAGGAGAAGTGACATGACAAACGAACCTATTGAGTGGTACTGCGAGTGCCCGATGGAAAGGCTGTACGGTAAGAGTGAAGTATGTAAATACTGCCGTACTGTCGTGTTCCACGACGACCCTGATTACGCCGAGCACATGGGCTTTACGCTCGTGGACGGGGAGTGGGTGTGACATGGGCGCAGACTTGATGTTCTCCATTTGTGAAATGGAAGCCACGAAAGAGCAGGCGTACAACAACGCACGCCACCTGTCAGCCCGTGAACGGTGCGACAACACGGCGAAGTTATTAGAGGAAGTGTGTGGTATTTCTTTCTGGTATGACACCGAACCAACAGAGCAAGAAGTGTACGACTATCTTGTTGCCTGTATTGATGAAGTGTATTCCTCGCAACGTAGGAGGGACTGTGGGTTGTTTCACGTGGACAAACGTGAGTTTTACATCACCGCAGGCATGTCGTGGGGAGACGCACCTACTGACGCATGGGACGCATTTAGCGTGTGTGAAACATTGGGACTTACGCTCAACCAACCGAACTTGGACTTGTCATGACCGCAGGAGTGAACTACTATCTCGTGAGCGACGAGGACTTGGTATTGCGACGTGACCCAGCGTTCTACGTCAATGACGAGCAGGCACACGAACTTGTCGCAGTAATCACATCGGGAGTGCCCGATGACGCACGGGAAATCCGTGTGTATTGCGACGGAGAAATGCGTATCCACGTGTGGAAGTCCAAGAAGGCTCGTGAAGCCAACGAAGTGCTTGATGATGTAATCCGCTATGTGAGTGACCTCGTTAGTATTGCCAATACCGATAAGGAACTCAATGACTTGGAGGAACGCATTGAGTGGGTGAACAACGCATGGTTTGACCTGTACGCATACGGCGATGGTATCACCGATGGTTGGCTGAACTGCGTTCACTATGACATACAGGAAGCAGTAGCACAGGCAGTAGCACTCATGGACGATGAGGAAGTGTGGAAGGAACTGACAACATGACACCCATTATCACCGACCACGATGGAAAGACATGCCCCAACTGTGGGGACACCATGCGTGGAGACAAGAGCAACATACTGCCCACGTGGAGTGACTACCACGACAACGTGGTGTGTTGGTGGTGTGCTTCGCACCCTCACGAAACTGACAGGTATGGAAGCGAGGCAACGTTGTGAGCGAGTACGCATGCGACAAGTGTGGGACGGAAGTGCCCAATGGTTCGGGACACTACCCCAATGGGGACACGGGCGACAGGG
>Ga0194130_10001509_pt1 | contig 37121 bp, 35 predicted proteins | sample TA2KigsurfametaG_FD_160084 | JGI IMG/M metagenome (GOLD analysis project Ga0194130, IMG submission 160084) | Freshwater microbial communities from Lake Tanganyika, Tanzania - TA2015050 Kigoma 12 surface | ecosystem: Environmental > Aquatic > Freshwater > Lake | place: Tanzania: Lake Tanganyika...
GCCTCCGCGCGCGGCTGCTGGCCGACGGCCAGGTGCTGGACTTCGAGAGCCCGCCGCTGCCCGTCGTGATCCGCAAGCCCCGCACCCAGCTGGCGGGGATCGTGGTCGACGACCTGCAGGCGCAGCGCCACGGCTTCGACCGCGGGAGCACCGCGCATCCGACCTATGTCGACGCCGGTTACCTGCACGACAACAACACGGGCAAGGGTGACCAATGGGCGCGGTTCGTCCCCGACCTCCCGCGCGCCGGCCGCTACCGGGTGCTGGTGGCGTACCCGCACAACGCCAACCGCGCGACCAGCGTGCCGGTGCTCATCCGCCATGCGGACGGCGAGACCCGCGTGACCCTCAACCAGCGGCGCAAGCCGGCGGTGGACGACCTGCTGGAGCCGGTCGGCGAGTTCCGGTTCGAGGCGGGCAAGGCCGGCGGGGTGGAGATCACCAACGCCGGCACGGACGGCTTCGTCGTGATCGACGCGGTCCAGTGGGTCCCGGTGCCCTGAACCGGGCGCGCGGGCGCAAAAAAACCGCCGGCGAGGGGCCGGCGGCGGAAATCCTTGGGGCGGCGGGGGCGGCCTTACTTCTTCTTGTCTTCCTTCTTGAACTCCTTGTGGCCGGCCTTCTGCGCGTCGGCGAGCTGGTTCACCAGCGTGGCCGCCTCGGCGTTGTTGTTGGCCTTCAGCGCCGCCTCCACCTTGCCGACGAGCTCGAGGAACTTCTTCATCTCCGCCTGATAGCGGGCGACGAATTCCTGCTTTTTGGCCGCGGGGACGTCCTTCGCCATCGCGGGCTCCAGCTTCACCGAGGCCTCGGCGTTCTGGCGGATTACCGCCAGCTTGGCGAGGGAGTCGGCGTTCTTGGCGGCATCGGAGATCTGGCGGCGGAGCGCGCGGAAGGCGCCGCCCATCTTCTCCATCTTGGCGCCCAGCTCGGTTTCGTCGGCCGCGAGGGGACCGGCGAGCAGGGCGAGGGCGAGGGTGGTGAGCAAGGCACGGAACTTCATAGGAGTGCTGGGTAAGTTATGGGAAACGCCCGCAAAGAAACCGCACCCGCGCGCGCAAGGGCAACCGCAATCTGGCCCCCGCCGCGCGGCTGCAGCCTCGACTCCGCCCGCCACGGCGCCTTGCCTCCGGGGATGCCCGGTCCCTGCGCCCCCCTGCGGTTCCCCGCCCTGCTCGGCCTCGCCCTCCTCGCCGGTTGCGGCACCCCGCCGCCCCCTGCCGTCTCCCCCGCCCCGCCCGCCGCGGCGGCGCGCGCCCCCTTCCTGCCGGCAAAACTCGCGGCCATCGACGCGGCCGTGGAGCGCGCGATCGCCGACCGGAAGATCCCCGGCGGCGTCCTCTGGATCGAGCGCGCGGGCGAAACCTACCGCCGCACCTACGGCCAGCGCGCCCTGGTGCCCGCCCCCCTGCCCGCCGCCGAGGACACCCTCTATGACGCGGCCTCGCTGACCAAGGTCATCGCCACCACCACCGCCGTGATGCAGCTGGTGGAGCGGGGCCGGCTGGAACTCGACGCCCCCGTCGCGCGCTACCTCCCGGCGTTCGCCCAGCACGGCAAGGAACGGGTCACCGTCCGCCACCTGCTCACCCACCTCTCCGGCCTGCGCCCCGGGATCCCCGCCACGCCGGCGTGGGAGGGCACCGCCGCCGCGATCGAGCGCGCCTGCGCCGAGCGGCTCCAGCAGGCACCGGACAGCCGCTTCGTCTACAGCGACATCAACTTCATCCTCCTCGGGGAACTGGTCCGGATCGCGGACGGACGCCCCCTCGACGCCTACGCGCAGGCGGAGATCTTCGGCCCGCTCGGGATGCGGGACACCGGGTTCCGCCCGGCGGCGGCACTCCGGGGCCGCATCGCCCCCACGGAGCTGGTTGCGGGCAAGATGATTCACGGAGAGGTTCACGACCCGACGGCCCGGCGGATGGGCGGGGTGGCCGGCCACGCGGGGCTGTTCCTCACCGCCGCCGACCTCGCCCGCTTCTGCAGGATGATCCTCGGCCGCGGCACCCTCGACGGCGTGCGCATCCTCCGCCCGGAGAGCGTCGCGGAGATGACCCGCGTGCAGAACGACGGCTCCGCCCGGCGCGGCCTCGGCTGGGACATCGACACCCCTTACTCGGGCCCGCGCGGCCGCTGGTTCCCCGCCGGCCGCAGTTTCGGCCACACCGGCTGGACCGGCACGAGCGTGTGGATCGACCCCGGCTCCGGCGCGTTCGTCATCCTGCTCGCGAACCGCGTGCACCCCGACGGCAAGGGCGACTCCACCCCGATCCGCCGGGAGGTCGCGACCCTCGCGGCGGAAGCGATGGGCCTCGACCGGGACGCGGTGCGCAACGGGATCGACGTGCTCGTGGCGGAGGACTTCGCCCGCCTGCGCGGGCTGCGGGTCGGCCTCATCACCAACCCCAGCGGCCGCGACCGCCAGGGCCGTTCCACCATCGACCTCCTCCACGGCGCGCCCGGGGTGAAGCTCGCCGCCCTCTTCAGCCCCGAGCACGGCATCCGCGGCACCGCCGATGAGAAGGTGGGCGACACCGTGGACGAGAAGACCGGACTCCCCATCTACAGCCTCTACGGCGAGACCCCGCGCCGCGCCCCCGGGATGTCCGCGGCGGAACACGACCAGGCCGTCATCCGCGCCTACGCGCCCAAGGCGGAACACCTGCAGCATCTCGATGTGCTCCTGGTGGACCTGCAGGACATCGGCGCGCGCTTCTACACCTACTCGGCCACGGTCGGCGCGGCGGTGGAGGCGGTGGCCCGGGCGGGCAAGCGCCTGATGATCCTTGACCGGGTCAACCCCATCACCGGCGCGCGCTGGGAGGGCCCGGTGATGACGCGGCCGCCGAGCTTCATCGGCTTCCACCCGATGCCGGTGCGCCACGGGATGACGCTGGGCGAGCTGGCGGGGTTCTTCAACGCGGAGCGCGGCTTCGGCGCGAACGTCGAGGTCGTCCGCTGCGCCAACTGGACCCGCGAGCGTTGGCTGGACGAGACCGGCCTCGGCTGGGTGAACCCGTCGCCCTCGATGCGCAGCCTCACCGCGGCCACCCTCTATCCCGGGCTCTGCCTGCTGGAGAGCACCGTGATCTCGATGGGCCGCGGGACCATCCGGCCGTTCGAGCAGGTCGGCGCGCCGTTTGTCGATGGCTTCCGGCTCGCGGCCGAGCTGAACGCCCGCGGGCTGCCCGGCGTGCGCTTCGAGCCCGTGCGCTTCACGCCCTCGATGGATTTCTATCCGGGCCCGGCCTCGGCCCTGAAGCACCAGGACCGCGAGTGCGGCGGCGTCCGCGTGATCCTCACCGACCGCGCCGCCTGCCCGGTGGTGGAGGTCGGGATCGAGCTGGCGCTCGCCCTGCGCCGGCTGTACCCGGCGGAATTCAACGTCGACGCGATGGGCCGGCTGCTGGGGGACGACGCGACGTTGGACGCGATCCGGCGCGGGGAGCCCCTCGCGCGGATCAAGGCCGCTTGGGAACCCGGCCTGCGCGACTTCGCGGCCCGCCGGGAGCGGGCCCTGCTCTACCGGTGAACCACCGGGGCGCGGGGACCGGCGGCCCGCGCCGGCCTCACGGGCGCACGGCCTCGAGGTAATCGCAGAGCACGCGCGCGTTGGCGAGGTAGGCGGAGGTCGTGATCCAAGGGCCGGCGCTGCGGCGGCCGGCCGGGCCGAGCCAGCGGCCCTCGGCGTCGAGGGCGGCGAGCGCGGCGCGCACCTTCGGTTCCAGGGCGCGGGCCTGCGCGGCGCGACCGGCGGCCGAACGCGCCTTCTCCTCCGCGGCCCGGCGCTTGGCGAGCAGCGCGTCGCGGCCGCGCTCGCGGACCTCCTCGTACTGCCGGCGGAGGCCGGGGACCCCGTAATCACTTTCCCACGAGTAGCCGGTGCGCCGCTCCTCGCTCAGGTCCTCGAGCCGGTACTTGATGCGCCCGTCGCGGTCCCCGTAGACCGGACGGTTGGTGCCGAGCTCGTACATCCGCGCCCAGCGGCCGGGGGCGATCTCGGAGCGGTCGAACCAGGCCAGCGCGCGCGGGACCGGGGCGAGGTAGCGGGCGTCTCCCGTCTCGACGTGCATCTCAATCAGCAGGCGCAGCGCGCCGACGCTCTCGCTGGAGCAGACGCTGGGCGGCTCGAAGGCCCGGGCCCACGCGGGCTCGAGCTGCGGGTTGTACTGCTGGGCCCAGACCGGCTGCGGCTCGGGCAACTGGGCGAGCAGCAGGAAGTCCGCCCCGCGGAGGGCCGCCGCGCGGTACTCCGCGTTCCCGGTGGCCCGCGCCGCCTCGAGGAGGGTCAGCACGCAGTCCCGCTGCGTGTGGTCGTTGAGGGTGTAATGGCCGTTGTAGTTGGTCTTCGGATGCTCGCGGGGGTAGTCGGCCGGGATCCGCGCGGGCCGCACCGGATACGCGGCGGGGTCGACGCGCTGCCCGTTCCAACGCTGCGGCCAGCCGCCGTTGGGGCGCTGGGCCTCGAGCAGGCGGCGAAGCCCGTAATCGCGGGCCGCGCGGAGGCGGGCCTCCCGCTCCCCGCCGGGGGACGGGGAGGCGGCGACGACCGCCACCAGCAACCGGAGGGCGCTCTGGGTGTTATCGTCGTCAAAGGTGGTCGTGTTCTTCCGCTTCGCGGCCTCCGCGGGGGAAATCCGCCCGATGTCGGTCCGCCGGTACCAGGCGGAGGCTTGCGCGGGATCGAAGTCGATCAGGTAGTCCCAGCCACCGGACTCCAGCTGGCCCGTGGCGAGGGCGTCGGCCGCGGCCTGCGCGGCGTCGAGGTAGGCGGGGTCCCCGGTCACCTCCCACGCGCGCAGGAAGGCCTGGCCGACGGAGGGTGTGCCCGGGGGCTGGACCCAGACCTGCGTCGGCGTCGCGGGGTTTTCCCCGGCGCGTTCCCGGAGGTCGGGCGAGTAGCGCCAGAGGTAGCCGCCGCCGGCGCTCAGGCCGCGGAGGAAGGCGGTGGCGCGGGCGAGACCGGCGCGCGCCTCCGCGGCCAGCGGCGAGGGCGAGGGGGCAGGGGCGGCGGCGAACGCGGGGGCGGCGAGCGTCAGGGCAAGGGCGAGGACGTGGGCGGGGCGCATCGGCGGGAGAGACGCGAAGGCTGGGCGCGAGGTGACGGCGAGGCGAGGCTTTCGCGGTCCCGCCTTGCGTCGGGAGCGGGTCCCGTTTGCCTCGGCCCACCCACCCCGCCCCCAGTGAGAACCTTACTCCTCGCCGCCGCCCTCGCCCTCACCGCCGGATCCGCCGCCGCCCAGGACTGGGCCAAGGCCCGCCTCGAGCAGTCGCCCCGCCACCTGGAGTGGGTCACCCTGAAGCACGGCGACCGCCAGGTCCGCTGCTTCCTCGGCTTCCCGGAGGCGAAGGGCAAGGCGACCGCGGTGGTGCTGATCCACGAGATCTTCGGCCTCACCGACTGGGTGCGCGGGATGGTGGACCAGTTCGCCGCGGCGGGCTACATCGCGATCGCGCCGGACTTTCTTTCCGGGACGGGCCCGAACGGCGGCGGCACCGAGAGCCTCGGGGGCCCCGACGGCGCGCGGGCCAAGATTCAGGGCCTGCCGCAGGCGCAGATCGACGCGGACCTCGACGCCGCGGTGGCCCACGTGCGGCGCCTCGACGCGTGCTCGGGCAAGGTCGTGGTGGGCGGCTTCTGCTGGGGCGGGGCGAAGACCTTTCTCTACGCGACCCACAACCCGGCGATCGCCGCCGGCCTCGTGTTCTACGGGTCCGGTCCGGAAGCCTCCGCGGTGGGGCGGATCAAGGCCCCCATCCACGGCTTTTACGCGGAGAACGACGCGCGCATCAACGCCGGCCTGCCCGCGACCGGGGAGGCGATGAAGGCCGCGCAGCGCTTCTTCGAACCCGTGACCTACCCCGGCGCCGGCCACGGGTTTATGCGCGCCGGCGAGGATCCGGCGGGGTCCGAGGCCAACAAGCGTGCGCGCGCCGAGGCCTGGACCCGCCTCAAGGCCATCCTCGGCCGTCTCTGACCGGCCGCCGAACGGCCTTGCGCCGCGCGCGGAACCGCTTCGGCTGGGCGCGGATGTCCGCCCTCCCCCGCCTCGCCGGCCTCTTGCTGGCCGCCCTCGCCCCCCTGACCGCACCCGCCGCCGCCGAGCCGCCGCCGGGGCTGCGCGGGATGCTGGTGGTCAACGAGGATAACAGTCACTTCTTCGGTTCGCGCCCGCCGGAGGAGATGACCCTCGCCGGCCTGCACGCCTGGGTGGACCAGTACGCGGGCACGCGCGTCACGCACCTGTTCCTCAACCCCAACGCGATGCGCGCCAGCTTCTGCAGCCGGACCCGCGACGCCATCTGGGATCCCGTCAACGGCCGGGAGCCGGACCATCCCTGGCCGCGCCACGCCCGCCGCCTCGACGCCGCCGGCCTCGACCCGTACGCGGTGTGGATCGAGCGGGCCCGCGACCGGGGCCTGTCCCCGTGGCTGACGATGCGGATGAACGACGCCCACTCGGTGGACGACCCGGAGAACTTCATGCACTCGGAGTTCTGGCGGCGCCACCCGGAGTTCCGGCGCCAGCCGGCCGGCCCCTTCCCGCCCTCGTCGAACGGGGCCCTCAACTTCCGCCACCCGGAGGTGCGCGCGCACGTGCTCGATTTCCTCCGGGAACTCCTCGAGCGCTACGCTCCGGACGGCCTGGAACTCGACTGGATGCGGTTCGGCCACCACCTCACGCCGGGGCGAGAGAGGGAAGAGGCCGGCCATCTCCTCGAGGTGGTGCGGGAAGCCCGGCGCCTGACCCGCGAATGGGGCGACCGCCGCGGCCGTCCGATCCTGCTCGGCGTGCGCGTGCCGAGCCACCCCGATGCCGCCGCGGGCCTCGGGATGGACGCGGTGGCGTGGGCCCGCGAGGGCCTGGTCGACCTCGTCGTCGCCGCCCCCTTCTGGTCGACCTCGGACTTCGCGCTGCCCGCGGGCGAATGGCGGGCACGCCTTGCCGCGGCGGCCCCGGGCGTCGCCTTTCTGCCCGGCGTGGAGCACAACCTCCGCGCCTACCCGTTGGGCAAGAGTGTCCCGCTGGACCTGGCCGCCCTGCGCGGGTTCGCCGCCCGGATGCGGCACGAGGGCGCGGACGGGATCTACCTGTTCAACTGGATGGACAGCCAGACGCGGCCGGTGAGCGCGGCCGATTACACGCGCCTGCTGCGGGAGGGCCTCGCGCCCGCGGCGCTGGCGGGCAAGGCGCGGCGGCACGTCGTGACCTACCGCGACACCGTGCCGCGGGGATTTTCCGCCGGCGTGCAGCTCCCGCTGGAGGCCCGACCGGGCGGCACCGTGCAACTCGGCGCCGGACCGGGCGCGGGCACAGGCGCGGCGTGGCTGGTGGTTGGACTCGCGGACCGGCCGGGCGTCGCCACCGCCCGGCTGCAGGCGAGCCTCAACGACCAGTCGCTGGCGGTGGAACCCGAATCGGGAGACCAGGCGCCCCGGGGAGGCGTGGCCCGCGCCGTGCGCTTTCGCTGCCCCCCGGGCAGCCTGCGGGCGGGGGAGCAGGCGATCCGGCTGCGGCAGGCGGATGACGGCCCCGCGCAGGAGATCGTCTGGGTGGAGTTTCTCATCGGAGGAGAGCCCTGAGCCCGACCCGCGGAGGAGCCCCCGGCTGGCGCGGGAAAAAAACTTTGCGGGTACACGCACTGGCGGCTTGCACGGGCCGCCGCGGGACCGTTCCCTCCGCGGGTCAATTTCATGCCTGATCGTACCGCCGCCCGCCTCCCCCGTTTCCTCACCGCGCCGATCCAGTGGATTGATTCCGACTACACCCCGGAGGGTCCGGCGAAGATGCGGCAGGAGCCGGACCGCGTGGACTGGATGCGCTGCCTCCCTTTCCTGATCCTGCACTTGGGGTGCCTCGGGGTGATCTGGGTGGGCGCGAGCCCGGTGGCGGTCTGGACCGCCGTGGCGCTCTACTTCGTGCGGATGTTCGCCGTGACGGGCATTTACCACCGGTACTTTTCCCACAAGACCTACAGCACCTCGCGCGCGGGCCAGTTCCTGCTCGCGCTGTGGGGTGGCACCACGGTCCAGCGCGGCGCCCTCTGGTGGGCCTACCATCACCGCCACCACCACCAGCATTCCGACGACCCGGAGGACGCCCATTCGCCACACGTGCACGGGTTCTGGTGGTCGCACATCGGCTGGATCACCAGCCGCCGTAATTTCCCGACGGACTACTCGACCATCAAGGATCTCGCCCGCTTTCCGGAACTGGTGTGGTTGAACCGCTTCGACACGGTGGTGCCCCTCCTCTTCGCCCTCGCGGTGTACGGGGCCGGGGAGTTGCTCGCGGTCCACGCGCCGGGCCTCGGGACGAACGGCTGGCAACTGCTCGTCTGGGGCTTCTTCATCAGCACCACGGCGCTGTTCCACGGCACGGCCTGCATCAACTCGATGGCGCACCTGATGGGCCGCCGCCGCTTCAACACCAGCGACGACTCGCGCAACAGCTTTATCCTCGCCCTGATCTGCCTCGGCGAGGGCTGGCACAACAACCACCACCGCTACCAGTCCTCGACCCGCAACGGTTTCTACTGGTGGGAGATCGACATCACGTACTACGGCCTCAAGGCGCTCTCGTGGACCGGCTTCATCCGGGGCCTCAAGCCGGTGCCGCAGTCCGTGATGGAGGAGGCCGCCCGCGCCGACCACGCGCACAGCATCGCGGCCGCCCGCCGGGCCCGGGAGGTGCACCTCGACGTCTCGCCGCTGAAGCGGGTCGTCCCCGCGGCCGCCGCCATCGCGGTCGCCACCGCCACCGCGGCGGGGACCAAGCTCCCGGAAAAGGCCGATGGCGCGCCCGCCACCGAGCGCGCGGCGGACGCCCGTCCGGAGCAGCGCTGAGGCCCGCACGCCCGGGCCGCGGCGCCAACCCTTTCGCCCCCGCTCGCGCCCGTGCCCTCGCTCGCCATCGTCGGTTCCGGCATCGCCGGCCTCGGCTGCGCCCACTTCCTCCGCCACGCGCACGACGTCACCGTCTTCGAGCAGGACCCGCGCGTCGGCGGGCACTCGCACACCGTGGACGTCCCGGAACCGGGCACGGGGCGGGACGTCGCCTTCGACACGGGGTTTATGGTGTTCAACCTGGTCACCTACCCGCATCTCACCCGGCTGTTCCGGGAGCTGGCGGTGCCGGTGAAGCCGACCTCGATGTCGTTCAGTGTCCGCCACACCGCGAGCGGCCTGGAGTACTGTGGTTCCTCGCTGAACCACCTGTTCGCGCAGCGGCGCAACCTGCTGCGGCCGCGGTTCTGGCGGCTGCTGCGCGCGATCAACCGCTTCAACGGCGAGGCGGTGGCCGCGCTGGAGGACCCGGCGGCCGGCGCGGAGTCCCTGGGCGACTTCGTGCGGCGCCGCGGGTACGGGCAGGACTTCCTCGACCTTTACCTCGTGCCAATGAGCTCCGCGGTGTGGAGCACCCCGCCGGAGCTGATGCTGGCGTTCCCCGCCACCACCCTCCTGCGCTTCTTCCACAACCACGGCTTCCTCGGCCTGCACACCCAGCACCCGTGGTGGACCGTCGATGGCGGGTCCCGGGCCTACGTGGAGAAGCTCACCGCCGGCTGGCGGGACCGCATCCGCACCGGCTGCCCGGTGGCGCGGGTCCGGCGTGGCGGCGGCGGCGTGGAACTCACGACCGCGGACGGCGCGACCGCGCGCTTCGACCGGGTGATCCTCGCGTGCCACGGCGACCAGGCCCTGCGGTTGCTGGCGGATCCGACCGCCGCCGAGCGGCGCTTGCTCGCCGAGTTCCGCTACCAGCCGAATCCCGCGACCGTGCACACCGACGCCCGGGTGATGCCGCGCGCGCGGCTCGCCTGGTCGAGCTGGAACTACGAGATCAACCCCGGGCCGGATGGCCGCGCGGCCACCGCCACGCATTACTGGATGAACTCGCTGCAGGGCGTCTCCGACCGGGAGAACTACTTCGTGAGCATCGGCCGGCCCGAGGCGATCGAGCCGGCCCGGGTGCTGCGCCGGATCGCGTACGAACATCCCCTTTTCAGTCTCGGCGCGGTGCGGGCGCAGGCGGAGATCCCCGCCCTGAACGCCGCCGCCCAAGGTGCGACCGAGACCTACTACGCGGGGGCCTGGCAGCGCTACGGCTTCCACGAGGACGGGTTGCTGAGCGCGGTCCGGGTGGCCGAGTTGCTGCTCGGCCGCGATCCCTGGGCGGCGCGCGGCTGAGCGGCCACGGCCACGGAGATTTCACGATCGAGTCCTTGCCACCGGCGCCGCGGGCGGGTTGCGTCTTGGCGCCGCCGCCGTGCGCCCGCATCCGCCCCGACCCCGCGGACGTGGTCCCGACGCTGGTCCGAAGATGAAGTCCTGCCTGTACGAATGCGAGGTGATGCACGCGCGGTTCTCGCCGCGGCGCCACCGCTTCGCGTACCGGATCTTCCTCTTCGCTCTCGACCTCGACGAGTTACCGGACCTGCCCCGGCGGATTGGCCTCTTCGGCTACAACCGGCGGCATCTCTACGCGTTGCACGAGCGCGATTTCCTGCCGGTGGACGAACCGCGCCACCCGGCCGGCGCCACCGCCTCGCCCTCCCACCCGGCCGCCACCGGCGGGCTCAAGGCCCGCGTGGCCACCTACCTCCGGTATCACGGCATCGACCTCGCGGACGGCAGCGTGCTGCTGGTCACCCTGCCCCGCATCGCCGGCTACCTGTTCAACCCGGTCTCCTTCTACTTTTGCCGGGACCGGGACGGGCGGCCGCTGGGCGCCATAGCGGAGGTGACCAACACCTTCCGCGAGATGAAGCCCTTCTTCGTCCCGGCCGACCCGGCGGACGCGGCCCGCGGCGTCTTCCGGCTCCGGGTGCCCAAACAGTTCTACGTTTCGCCGTACTCCGACGTGGACGTGGCCTTCGACTTCCACCTGCACCTGCCCGGAGACCAACTCGCGATCCGCATCGACGACTACGTCGGCGAGGAGCGCACGCTCACCAGCACGCTGGCCGGTCCGCGCCGCGCGCTTACCACCGGCCGCCTCGCCTGGTTCACCCTCAAGTATCCGTTGCTGACGCTGCGGGTCATCTCCCTCATCCACTGGCACGCCCTCCTGCTGTGGGCGAAGCGCGTACCCTGGTTTGCCAAGGCAGCGCGCGCCGCCGACCAACGGGACCTTTACCGGCCCCACTCTTCCCTCAAGCCCGCCCCGCTCCCGTCCGCCCCGTCCGCGTTATGAGTTCCCCTTCCACCACCATCTCGCCCGAAAGCGCCGCCACCGCCCGCGCCGCTGCCCCCTCCTTCAGCCGCCGCCTCGTGCTGGACGCCCTGTCGGGGATGGACCGCGGCTGCCTGCGGCTGGAGTTGCCCGAAGGTGGTGCGCACGTCATCGGCGACCCAGCCGGCCCCGGCCCCCACGCCCTCATCCGCGTGCGCCGCGAGGCGTTCTTCCGGAAATGCTTCTGGTCGGGCGACATCGGCTTTGGGGAGTCGTTCGTGGACGGCGACTGGGAGACGCCGGACCTCACGGCGGTGATCGCGCACTTCGTTCGCAACGTGGAGACGGCGCCGACCCTCTCGGGCTCGCGGCGCGCGCGCGGCTGGGCGCTGAACCTGCTGCGCGGCGCGAACCGGATCGGCCACCTCCTGCGCCCGAACACCCGCCGGATCGCGCGGCGCAACATCGCCGAGCACTACGACCTCTCGAACGACTTCTTCGCGCTCTGGCTCGACCCGTCGCTGATGTACTCCTCGGCCCGCTGGCCCGCGGGCGCGCCCGACCTCTCGCTCGAGCAGGCCCAGCGTGAGAAGAACGAGGCGCTCTGCCGCCACCTGCGCCTGCAGCCCGGCGACCGCGTGCTCGAGATCGGGACCGGCTGGGGCGGCTGGGCGCTGCACGCCGCCGGCACCCGGGGCTGCCACGTGACCACCCTCACCCTCTCGCCCGCGCAACACGAGCTCGCCCGGCGCCGCGTGGCGGCCGCGGGCCTGGCGGACCGCGTCGACGTCCAGCTGCGCGACTTCCGGGACATGACCGGCCGCTTCGACAAGATTGTGTCGATCGAGATGCTCGAGGCGGTGGGCCACCGCAACCAGGCGGTCTTCGCGCGGGCGGTCTCCCGCCTCCTCGCACCGCACGGGCTCGTCGCGCTCCAGTTCATCACCTGCCCGGATGCGCGTTACGACGCGTTCCGCCGCGGGGTGGACTTCATCCAGAAGCACGTCTTCCCCGGCTCGCTGCTGCTCTCGCTGAACCGGATGAACGGCCTGCTCGCGGACGCGGGCGGGTTCACGCTGCACGCGCTCGACGACTTCGGCACCGACTACGCGCGCACGCTGCGCCTGTGGCGGGAAACCTTCCACGCGCGGCTCGACGCGGTGCGGGCACTGGGCTTCGACGACCGGTTCATCCGCAAGTGGACCTACTACCTGTGCTACTGCGAGGCGGCCTTCGCGGGGCGCAACATCTCGGTCGTCCACACGCTGCACAGCCGCGCCAACAACCCCGCGCTCTGAGCGCGCCCCCCGATGGTCATCGCCCTCCGCCTCCTGTTCATCCTGATCCTCGCCTCGATGCTCGGGGTGACCGTGTGGGCCAGCCTGCACACGCCGCTGTCGGAATTGCCGCGCGCGGTGTGGGGCCATCCCTGGTTCATCGCCGCGATGGCGGACGCGTACTGGGGCTTCGTGACCTTCTACCTCTGGGTGGCGTGGAAGGAGCCGACGGCCGCCGCGCGCCTCCTGTGGCTCGTCGCGATCCTCGCGCTGGGCAACCTCGCGATGGCGACCTACTGCCTGCGGGAGCTCTTCCGCATCCCGGCGGACGGCTCCGTCACGCCGGTCATCACGCGCGTGAACGACGGCTCACCGGTGCTGCCCGCGCTGCTCGCCGCCTCCGGCGTGGGCATTTACCTGCTGGCATGAGCGCCCCTTCCCCGGAAGTCCCGCCGGGGCCACCCGCCGGGGGCTTCTGGCGCCGGCGCCTGCTCGAACCCCTGCGGCGCCAACTCCTGCAGGGCGTTACCCCGCGGAAGCTCGCGGCCACCCTCGCGATCGGCACCGTCTGCTCGCTGTTCCCCTTCCTCGGCTTCACCTCGCTGCTGAACCTCGGGGTGGGCGTCGCGCTCCGCCTCAACCAGCCGCTGCTGCAGGGCTGGAACCAGCTGCTCGGCCCCCTGCAGCTGCTCCTGATTCTCCCCTACGTGCGCGCCGGGGAACTCCTGTGGGGCGCGCCCGCGGGCGCCTTCAGCGTGGACGCGATGCTGGAAGTCTTCGCGGGGGCATCCTGGGGCGAGTTCCTGGCCCGCTTCGGGTGGGCGGGCGTCCACGCGTTCACCGCCTGGCTGGTGACCGCCCCGCTCGTCGCGGCCCTGCTCTACCTTCCCCTCGTGCCGACCTTCACGCGCACCGCCGGTCGCCTCCGGCGGGCGTCCGCGGCGCCGGCCGGGGCGTAGCACCCCCGATGTCCTCCGCCGCCCTGCTTCTCCTCGCGTTCGCCGGCCTTTCGGGCGGCTTCGCGGCCCTCTACCTGCTCGCCCGGCGGCTCGACAACTACGGGATCGTCGACGTCGCGTGGTCGTACGCCTTCGCCGGACTCGCGGGGTTCTACGCGCTCGCCGCCGGCGGCTGGGGACCTCGCCGCGCCCTCGTGGCGAGCCTCGCCGGCCTCTGGAGTCTCCGCCTCGGCACGCACCTGTTGCGCCGCGTCGCGGGGCATCACCCGGTGGAGGACGCCCGTTACGCGCTGCTGCGGCGCGACTGGGCCGGCAACTTCGCGCCGAAGATGTTCGGCTTTTTCCAGCTTCAGGCCGCCTCGGTGGTCTGGCTCGGGCTCGCCTTCCTGCTGGTCGCGCGCAACCCGGCGCCAGCGTGGCACCCGCTCGAGCTGGCGGGCGCCGTGCTGTGGGTGATCGCCCTCGCGGGCGAGGCGCTGGCCGACGCCCAGCTCGCGGCCTTCAAGCGCGACCCGGCGAACCGCGGGGCCGTCTGCGACCGCGGCCTGTGGCGGTCCAGCCGGCACCCGAACTACTTCTGCGAATGGCTGGTCTGGGTGGCGTTCTTCCTCCTCGCCCTCGGCTCCGCGGGTGGCTGGATCGCCATCACCGCCCCCGTGACCATCCTTTACCTGCTCCTGCGCGTGACCGGCATCCCGCTCACCGAGGAGCAGGCGGTGCGGAGCAAGGGCGAGGCCTACCGCCGCTACCAGGCCACCACGAGCGCCTTCGTGCCGTGGTTCCCCCGCCGCCCCTCCGCCCCTCCTTCCCCATGATCGATACCCTGCTCGAGAAGGATCTCCTGCCCGACCCGCTGCTCCGCTGGGGCATCCGGCGCCTGCTGGCGCAGCGGCTGCGCGAGGAGGAGGGCCGTTACCAGCGCGAGGCCTACGTCGCCGACCTGCGCACGCGCCCGATCGCCGAGGACACCCGCGCCGCCAACGAGCAGCACTACGAGGTGCCGACCGAGTTCTACCGGCTCTGCCTCGGCCGCCGCCTGAAATACTCGGGCTGCCTGTACCCGCAGGGCACCGAGACCCTCGACGAGGCCGAGGAGCTGATGCTGGCGCTCTACGTCGAGCGCGCGCGGATCGCGGACGGCCAGGACATCCTCGAGCTCGGCTGCGGCTGGGGCTCGCTCTCCCTTTACCTCGCGGAGCGTTTCCCCCGCGCGCGCATCACCGGCGTCTCCAACTCACGCACCCAGCGAGAGCACATCGAGGCGGAGGCCCGCCGCCGTGGCCTCACCAACGTGCGCATCCTCACCCAAGACATGAACACCCTCGAGCTGCCCGACGCGCAGTTCGACCGCGTCGTCTCGGTGGAGATGTTCGAGCACATGAAGAACTACCAGCGCCTGCTGGCGAAGGTGGCGGCCTGGCTCCGCCCGGGCGGGCTGCTGTTCGTGCACATCTTCACGCACCAGCGGCTCGCCTACCACTTCGTGGCGCGGGACGCGACCGACTGGATGTCGCGCTACTTCTTTACCGGGGGCCAGATGCCGTCGCACGACCTCCTTCTCGCGTTCCAAGACGACCTGCGGCTCGAAGCTGACTGGAAGGTCAACGGGAGCCACTACCAGCGCACGGCGGAGGACTGGCTGAAGAACATGGATCGGCATCGCGCCGAGATCCTGCCGCTGTTCCGCCAGACCTACGGCGCCGGCCAAGAGATCCGCTGGTGGGCGTATTGGCGGGTCTTCTACCTCGCCTGCGCCGAACTCTGGGGCTATCGCGGCGGCGAGGAGTGGATCGTCAGCCACTACCTATTCCGCAAGCCCTGAGCGGGGCCGGCGGCAACGGCCCAGCGAAAGGTTCGCCTTCCGGCCGCCTTCCGCCCGGGATGCCCGGATGCCCCTCCAGTTGCGCCCCGCCACTCCGGCCGACGTGCCGGTCATCCTCGGCTTCATCCGCGACCTCGCGGCCTACGAGCGCCTGCTCGACCAGGTCGAGGCCACCCCGGAGCGCCTCCGCAAGACCCTCTTCCCCGCCGCGGGGACGCCCGCCGCCGAATGCGTGCTCGCGCTCTGGGACGACCAACCTGCGGGCTTCGCCCTGTTTTTCCCGACCTACTCCACGTTTCTCGCCCGCCCCGGCATCCACCTCGAGGATCTCTTCGTGACGCCCGCGCTCCGCGGCCGCGGCATCGGCGGGGCGCTCCTACGCCACGTGGCGAGCCTCGCCCGCGCGCGCGGCTGCGGACGCCTCGAGTGGAACGTGCTCGACTGGAACCAGCCCGCGATCGCCTTCTACGAGCGCCTCGGCGCGCAGCGCCTCCCGGAGTGGCAACTCTGCCGCCTTACCGGTCCCGCTCTCGACCGCGTGGGCTGAACCAACCCGCTGGCGCAAGGTGCTGGAAACAAGGCGCTATTGCAGGCTTTTGACCCGCCTTCGCGGGGCGTAGTCGCCACCGATTTTTTGTTTTGCCGGCGGCCGCGCGGCCCGGAATCTCGGGCCCATGACGACGCAACCGCCGACCGCCGAACTCGCCGACCTCGCCGAGGGCCTGGGTCACGAGAACGTGCGGACGCTGGTCCGGACTTTCCTGCGCGACTTTCCTCAATCCCTGCTTGAGCTCGCGAGCGGCGATCGCCGCACCCAACACCGGCAGGCGCACAGCCTCAAGAGCAACACCCGCCTGATCGGGATGCACGAGCTCTCCGCCCGCCTGGCGCTGCTCGAGGACCGGTTGGCCGAGGAGCACGGCGGGGACCTCACCGCTCCGGAATTGGCCGCCATCGAGGCCGAGTTCGCGGCCGTGGCGGCGGTCCTGCGGGAATTCGCGCGCGAGTGACGGGGGCCTCAGCCGTCGACCATCCCGGCCTGGATGCACCAGCGGGTGAGGCTGGCCACCTCGCGCACCCCGATCTTCTCCATGATATTCGCGCGGTGCTTCTCCACCGTGCGGACGGAAAGCCCGAGTTGAGCCGCGATCTCCTTCGAGAGCTGCCCGCTGGCGACCAGCTTCGCGATCTCCTTCTCCCGCTCGGTGAGCGGATTCTCAAGGGGCCGACGGCCGATCAGCATCCCGGTGCCCGTCGCCTTACCCCGTACCTTGCTCGCGAAGAACATCCCTCCGTCGCGTACCGTCTCGACCGCGCTGAGCACAAACTCGATCGGCTCGGTCTTGTCGACGTAGCCACTCACCCCCAGCACCATCAGCTCGGCGGGCAGCCGCTCGCTGGGGTGCGCCGTAATCACCAGAATCTTCGTGTCCGGCAGCGCCGTGCGCACCTCGCGGGCTACCTCCATCCCGTTGATGTCGGGCAAGACCAGGTCGACGACGAGCAGGTCCGGCTTCTCCCGCAGGCAGAACTCAAGCCCCGGCCGACCCAGCCCGTACTCCCCGATCACCTGCAGGTCCTTCACCTTGCCGAGCGTCAGGAGGATGAGCTGACGAAACATGGTCTCGTCTTCGATCAGAACGGCACGGAGTTTTCGCATGGTGGAAGAGGCTGCCCCAAACAGGATAAGCGTTTCTACGTAGAACGCAATCGCACATTTATTGCGGACGATGAAGGAGGCGTTGCAACGCGCGGAAATCCTCCGGCAGGAAGACCTCGCGCCCGGCGTCAAACCCCGCCGGATCCGTCCGCCACGCCGCCCGCAGCCACGCCGCGTGCTCGGCGGGCCCGAAGGCCAGCCAATGCGGGCAATCGACGCAGTGCGTCCCGCTGATCCGTCGCCGCGCCTGCGCCAGCACTTGCCGCCGGCAGGAGCCATCGGAGCCCGCCTCCCGGTACGACTCCCGGCAGACCTCGAGCCGGGGATAGGTGATCGCCTTAACCAGCTGGGTCACCGCCTCCGCCAGCGAGGGGTCCGCACCGGGGCCCGCGATCCGGAGGGCCAGCGAGCCGGGTTCCGCCGCAGAGGCGCCCCCACCGGCCAGTTCACCGAGGCGGTCTGCCACCGTGCGCAGGAGGGCCGGATCGGCCCGGGGACACTCCTGCTGCCGCTGGAAACGCTCCAGCAGCGCCACCACCAGATCCTCAAATTCCCCCCCGGATGACCCCACGGAAACGAGCCCGGCGCCGCCCTGCTCGGCTGTCAAGGCCGCGGCCGCCGCATCCGGCGACCCCGGAGGAACGAACTAGCGTTGTGCTCTACCGTCTCCAGCGCCGCCAATTCATTCCCGGCTCCCCGGCCGCCACGTGGGACTTCTTCGCCACCCCGCGCAACCTCGACCGACTCACCTCGCCGGAGCTGCGTTTCCGCATCGTGGGCGATGTCGCCCCGCGGATGTACGCCGGGCAACTGATCGAGTACCGCGTCGGCATCGTACCGGGGATCGAAACGCGCTGGCTGACCGAGATCACGCACGTCCGTGAGGGCGAGTACTTCGTGGACGAGCAGCGCCACGGCCCGTACCTCCTGTGGCACCACCAGCACCGGTTCACCCCGGTGCCGGGTGGCGTCGAGATGACCGATCTCGTGACCTACGACCCCGGCTGGGGCTGGCTCGGCGGGCTGGGGCACGCACTGTGGATCGGCGGGAAGCTGCGCACGATCTTCGCCCTCCGGGCGGAGAAGGTGCGGGAGGCGTTCCCGGGCGCGGGCGAGGCCGAGGTTCTCTGAACCAGCCCGGGGGCCGCGGTTTTTTTGCTGCGCCCCCGCGTGCCTTCGGGCACCGAGACGGGATGGCGTTCAAACACTGGCCCCTCGTCCGCGACCTGCGCTTCGCGCAGAAATGCGGCCGCTACCTCCGCGGGGCGCGCCGGCGGCGGCCGGAACTCGACTGGGACGAGTTCCGCCGCGTCGCGCGACACTTCACCCGGGACGACATGGGCAGCTTCCCCGAGCGCGGCTACCTGTACCAGTTGGCGGCCGACGCCCCGCCGGACGCCCAGGTGGTGGAGGTCGGCTCCTGGATGGGCGCCTCCACCTGCTTCCTGGCCGCGGGCCTGCGCGGACCGGGCGCCCGGATTCTCGCGGTGGACAACTTCCAGGGCCTCTCGACCTGCGGGGAGGACGCCGCTTGGTACCAGCGGCACTTCCAGCGGCTCGGGGATGACAGCACCCTCGCGATCTTCCGCGCGAACGCCGCGGCGCTCGGCTTCACCGGGCGCATGGAACCAGTGGTCAGTGACTCGCTCGCCGCCGCCCGAACCCTCGCGGACCGCCGGGGCGCCATCGACCTCGTGTTCATCGACGGGGACCACTCCCACGCGGCGTGCGCGGCAGATATCGCGGCTTGGACGCCGTTCGTGAAGCCGGGCGGCGTGATCGCCTTCCACGATTTCGGGAGCCGGGCGGATGGCGTGACGCGGGCGATCTTCGAGGCGACGCGCGCTGGCCGCTTCCGGGAAATCGTGGGCGTGGCGGGCACCATCATCGCGTTCCGCGTGTAGCCAGCACTTGCGCCAACGCGCGGGCGGGGTTGCGTGCCCGGTGCCGAAGATGCGCCGCAAAGCTGACCTGCCGACGAAGGACTGCGCCGTGTGCGGCCGCCCGTTCGTCTGGCGGCGCAAGTGGGCGAAAGTCTGGGCCGAGGTTCGCTACTGTTCCGACGCCTGCCGCGCCCGGCGTTCCAACGCCCCACGCACCAACCTCGCCTAGCCGCCGCCCAGCGGGCGGAACCAGCGGGACGAACCCTCGTCGCCGGTGCCCGTGCGAACAAAACCGCAGCGGCGCAACAAGGCCTCGGAACGCGCGTTGCCGGGCCGCACCCGAGCCTGCAGGGCAGTGCACCCGGCCGCCCGCGTGAGGACGGCCAGCGCCTCCACCATCGGCGTGCCCAGCCCCCGGTGCTCTCCCCCGCACCAATAGCCGATTTCCGGATCCGCGGCGGCCGACTGGAGGTCGCACGCCGCCGCGGGCAGGCCGCCCTCGTCGAGCGCCACGAACGCGAAATGCCTGCCCTCCCGCCAGCCCGCCGCCCCCCATTCCAACCAGCCGCGGGCATCGTCGGGGCCGTAGGGCCGGCCAACGCAGCGCGCGGCAAACAGCCAGCGGAAGAGTTCCGGCTCGTTGCAGAGGGCGACCAATCGTTCCAGCACCTCCGGCGCGGGTGCGAGGGTGTCCAGCGGCACGAGTCGGTAGGTCCGGCCCGTCCAAGGATGGCGGAGCACGACAGGGGTGCGGGCGAACGCGAGCATCCTCGGAGGCTGCACGCGGACCGCACCGAAGGCACGCAGGAACGGGACCCCGGCCGCACCTTGACCTTCCCGCGAGTCCGCAACCGAAACTGCTGCCGCGGGCACCGACTTGCCTACCCAGCATCCTACCCCGGTTCACGCTGGGGTATCGAGGACCTTGGCCAGCCCCGGCTGGCCGAAAACTAGCGGCGGCGGGTCGGCCGCCACTCCGCGGTGACGACCGAGGAAAAGCCGCCCCGCGCCTTCCAATCGGCCACGATCGTCAGCGAGCGTGGCCGCAGACGCGCCCCCAGATCGTCGCAGATCCGGTTGGTCGCGGCCTCGAAAAAGATCCCCTCGTTCCGGAAGGCGTGGAAGTAGAGCTTGAGCGACTTCAGCTCGACGCAGGTCCGGTCCGGCACGTAGCGAACCGTGATGGCGGCGAAGTCGGGATGGCCCGTCATCGGGCACACCGAGGTGAACTCGTGGTGCGTGTGCTCGATCAGGTAATCGCGCCCCGGCGCGGGATTCGGGAAGGTTTCGAGGATCTTCGGATCAACCATACGGCCGCTGAGGCAACAGACGCCGGGGCGGGAGGCAAAGGCGAAGTGAGAAGGGGGCTGCGCCGCTTTTGCCTTCGACAACCGACGGGCGGGCGGCTGAGCGTTCCGCCACCCCGATGGCCGCCTTCCGGAACCCGCTCCTGCTCCTGCTGCTCGCCGCCGGCCTTGCCGTCGCGGGCGCCGGCTGCCGGGGGCGCGAGACGGGCCGCGTGATCAAGCTGGCGCACGGCCTCGACGTCACCCACAGCGTCCACCGGGGAATGGTGCGGCTGGGCGAGTTGCTGGCGGCCAAGTCTGGCGGGCGGCTCCGCGTGGAGGTCTACGCCAACGGGCAACTGGGCAGCGAGCGGGAGTGCCTCGAGCTGGTGCAACTGGGCGGTCTCGGGATGACCAAGGTGTCGTCGAGTGTGCTCGAGGGCTTCGCGCCGGAGTTCAAGGTCTTCGGCCTCCCTTACCTGTTCCGCGATGCGGCCCATCGTCAGGCGGTGTTCGACGGCCCGATCGGACGGGAAATCCTGGCGGCGCCCGAGCGTAAGTTCCTGCGCGGCGTGTGTTACTATGACGCGGGGAGCCGGAGCTTTTACACCAAGAGGCCGGTCCGGGGCCCGGCCGACCTGCGCGGCCTGAAGATCCGCGTGCAGGAGAGTCCGATGGCCTTCGCCTTGATCCGGGCCTTTGGCGCCTCGGCCACGCCCATCGCCTTCGGCGAGTTGTACACGGCGCTCCAGCAGGGGGTCGTTGACGGGGCGGAAAACAACCCGCCCTCCTTCCACCTCGCCCGCCACTACGAGGTCTGCCGCTTCTACACCCTGAACGAGCACACCTCGGTGCCCGACGTGCTGGTAGTCGGAACCGACCTCTGGAACCGCCTCACCGCCGAGGAACGCCGCTGGCTGCAGGAAGCGGCGGAGGAGTCGGCGGTCTACCAGCGCGGCCTATGGGCGGAGTCCGAGGCGGCCTCCCTCGCCGCGGTGCAGTCCGCCGGGGTCGAGGTGATCCGGCCGGACCGGGCCGCCTTCTACACCGCGGCGGCCGCCCTGCGGGATTCCGTGCGTGACGATCCGGTGATCGGGCCCCTCGCCCGGCGGATCGGGGAGGTGCGGCCGTGAAGGCGGTGCGCGCGGCGCTGGACCGGGTTTTAGGCACCGGCCTCGCCGTGCTGATGGCGGCGATGGTGCTGAACGTCCTCTGGCAGGTCTGCACGCGCTTCATCCTGCGCACGCCTTCGAGCTTCACCGAGGAGGTCGCCCGGTACCTGATGATCTGGGTGGGGATGTTCGGGGCCGCCTACGCCACCGGCCGCAAGGCGCATCTCGCGCTCGACCTGCTCACCGGCCGCCTGCAGGGCGGCGCGCGGCGGGTCTCCGAATGCTTCATCCACGCGGTGGTGCTGGGCTTCGCGGCGCTGGTGATGGTCGGGGGCGGCGGGCGGCTCGTCTGGGTGCAGCTCACGCTCGGCCAGAAGTCCGCGGCCCTGCAGCTCAACGTCGGCCTAGTTTACCTGGCGGTCCCCCTCGCCGGGGCCGCGATCGTCCTCTACAGCCTCGGGGCGCTGCTGGAGCTGCGCCGCGGCCCGAACGCGGGCCAGGCGTCCTCCGGCCTCAACTGAGATGAACGAAGCGCTCGTCCTCGCCCTCGTCTTCGCGGTGCTCCTGTTCGCGGGAGTGCCGATCTCGTTCGCCATCGGCTCGGCGGCGGTGGCGGCGCTGGCCCTCGCCCTCGACCCGGCGCCGGCAGCCACGGTGGTGGCACAGCGGCTCGCCACCGGCCTCGATAGTTTCGCGCTCCTCGCGATCCCGTTCTTCATCCTCTCGGGGCAACTGATGAACCGCGGCGGCATCGCCCGGCGGCTGGTGGACTTGGCGAAGCTCGTGGTCGGGCGCCTCCCGGGGGGCCTCGCCTACGTGAACATCCTCGGGAGCACGCTCTTCGGCGCGATCTCCGGCTCGGCCGTCGCGGCGGCCGCGGCCATCGGGGGCACGATGACCCCGCTGATGCGCCGCGAGGGCTACGACCGGGACTTCGCGGCGGCGGTGAACATCTCCGCGGCCCCCATCGGCCTGCTGATCCCCCCCAGCAACATTATGGTCGTGTACTCCCTCGCCAGCGGTGGGGTCTCGATCGCCGCCCTGTTCCTCGCTGGGTACGTGCCGGGCATCCTCCTTGGCCTCGCGCTGATGGCCACCGTGGCGCTCCTCGCCCGTGGCCGTAATTATCCCGCCGGGGAGAAGGTCGCGGCCGCCGAGGCCGTCGGCGTCGTGTTCCGCGCCTTCCCCAGCCTGCTCCTGATCGTGCTGGTGATGGGCGGGATCATCCTCGGCTGGTTCACCCCCACCGAGGCCAGCGCCATCGCGGTCGCGTATACCTTCGTGCTCTCCGTCCTCGTCTACCGCGAGGTCCCCTGGCGGGAGTTGCCGGCTATCCTGACCGACTCCGCCCTCACCACGGCCGTGGTGCTGCTGCTGATCGGCACCTCGATGGGGATGTCCTGGGTGATGTCGCTCGCCAACATCCCGCAGGCCGTCACCGCGGGGCTCCTCGCGATCACCGAGGACAAGGTGCTGCTACTGCTGATCCTGAACGTGCTGCTGCTGGTCGTCGGGACCTTTATGGATATGACCCCGGCGGTGCTGATCTTCACCCCGATTTTGCTGCCCGTGGTGCAGAAGCTCGGGATGTCGCCGCTGCACTTCGGGCTGATGCTGATCTTCAACCTCTGCATCGGCCTCTGCACGCCGCCGGTGGGCAACTGCCTCTTCGTCGGCTGCGGCGTGGCCCAGACCACCATCGCCCGCGTCTGGCGGCCCCTGCTCCCCTTCTTCGGGGCGATGCTCGTGGTCCTGCTGCTGGTGACCTTCTGGCCCGCGCTCTCGCTCGCCCTCCCGCGCGCCCTCGGGTTCTGACGCGCGGCCCGTGGGACGGTGCCGCAGGGGGCCAACGGCCCGTTCAGCCTTGGACCTCGCCCATCCGCTCCGCCTCCAGCTCGTAAAGACCGGTCATATAGCCATACTCGAACATCGCGCCGACCTTGAGCTGGCCGTAAAAGGAGACCGGGACGTCCATCAGCGGGGCCACGCCCTGCTTCATCTTCACGATCACCCACTCGTTCATATTCGGCACCATGCCGAAGCAGCAGGCCAGGGTGTTGCGCATCAGCAGGAACTCGACCACGAGGCCCTTCTCCATCTTCACGGGCACCATATAGCCGGTGACGACCGCCTTCTTGCCGTGCCACGACTTCACGATCGGCGGGATCTGCTCCTCGCCCGTCGGCGGCTTCACGTTCGGATCGGCGGCCGGGTCGAACGCCGGCGGGGTGAAGACGTAGGAGGAGAGCTGGTCGAAGCCCAGCTTCAGGTAGCCGTTCTCCGCGGGCGGCTGGGCGGTGACCGCCGGGGCGGGATACGGGGCGGGCAGGTTCGGGTTCGCGAAGGCGTCCGGACCGGCCGGTTCCGCGGCCCACGCGGCGGCGGCCAGCGCGGCGGCGGTCAGGAACGGGAGGAGGAGGCGCGACGGGGCTTTCATCGGGATGAGGGAGAGGATGCGGGCCGGACGGATTTCGTCAAACGGCTTTTCCTCAGCCGGGACGATTCAGTTGATCGGGTCGCATCGAGGTGACCTGCCGGCACCTTTCACTGGCTCTCTCCCGTCGCAATACCCTCCGGGTATTCCTCGGTCGCTCGCCCCTGAAATGCGCTCGCCATCTCACCCCGCTGCTCCGCCTCCCATTGAATCGTCCCAGCTCAGGAGACCGGCGCGATCGTCTCCGCGACCGGCGTGCGGTAGGCCTTCACCGCGGGCACGATGCCGCCGAGGGCGCAGAGCGCGGTCATCGCGAGGGGACAGAGCACGAGCACGGCGTGGAACGCCCACGGGGTGAGGACCACGCCGGTCTGGGCGCGGATGAGGCCGGCGACGCCCGCGTAGAGCGCGAAGTGCGCGGCCAGGCCGGCCAGCGCGCCCACGGCGCCGATCACCGTGGCTTCCGCCAGCACCGCGCCGAACACCGTCCGCCGGCGCGCCCCGAGGGCCCGCAGGATCGCGAGGTCGCGCTGCCGCGCGCTCATCGAGTTGTAGATGCTCGCCAGCACGGAACCCGCCGCCACCAGCGCCACGAGGTACGCCACCAGCTCCAGCACGCGGTCGAACCACGAGATCTTGCCGAAGAGCTCCGCGATGATCGCGCCCACGGGGAAGGCGAAGGTCAGCCGGTTGCCCTGCTTGTTGTAGAGCATATCCAGCATGAAACCGGCGGTCGGGGTCCGCAGCTGGAGGAGCACGGCGCTCACGTCGGTCGCCGCCTTCGGGTCGTGGCCCGCCATCGTCTGGATGCCCCGCAGCGGCAGCCAGATCACGCGGTCCGCCGGGGTGTTGGTGGGCGCGAGGATGCCGGTGACGGTGAACTCCTCCGCGTGCTCAGCCTTCGGGTCGAAGTTGAGGCCGTGGAAGGGGCGAAAGACCGAGCCCACCCGCAGCCCCAGGCGCTGCGCCGCGAAGCTGCCCGCCACCGCCTCCCGCTGGTCCGCCGCAAACAGGCGGCCCCCCGCCTCGATCGCGTACTTGCGCCCCGGCGCGTACTCCACGCCCGTAAACAGGTCGGGCACCGTGCCCACGAGGCGGAATCCGCGCAGGTTGTCGCCCACCGCGATCGGGATCGCCGTCTTCACCATCGGATGCCGCCGGATCGCCTCGGCGTCGGCCGCCGCCACGTTCCCCGGCGAGGCCTCCAGGTGGAAGATGGCGTTCAGCACCAGCTGCAGCTTGGCCCCGCGGGCGCCCAGGACGGCATCGAAGCCGGCCGAGGTCTGCGTGAACGCGGCCTGGGACTCGACCTTGACCCGCCAGACGGTCATCAGCAGCCCCGCCGCAAGGGCGATGCCGCCGGCGGTGATCAGCGTCGACAGCGCGTGCTGGCGCAGCGACCGGTAGACGATCAGCGGCAGCGTCATCGCCGGACCTCCCCGGCCGCCTGGTTGAGCTCCGCGAAATCCCGGCGCAACGCGAACTGGCCGAGGACCCCCTCGTCGTGGCTGACGAGGAGCAGCGCCGCCCCCTGCTCCCGGCAGACCTCGCGGATCAGCGCGAGGGCCTCCCCGGCGTGGCGGGTGTCGAGGTTGCCGGTGGGCTCGTCGGCGAGCACCAGCCGGGGGCGGTTCGCCAGCGCCCGCGCCACCGCCACGCGCTGCTGCTGCCCGGTGGAGAGCTGCCGCGGGAAATGCCCCAACCGGTGGCCGAGGCCCACCCGTTCGAGCACCGCGCGCGCGTGCGCCCGGTCCGCGCCGCGGGGGCCGAAGGACATCCCCAGCAGCACGTTCTCGAGGACAGTGAAGCCCTGGAGGAGATTGAAGGTCTGGAAGATGTACCCGAGCTTCTCCGCGCGGAGCCGGTCGCGCGCCGGCTCGCCCAGCGCGGTCATCCCAACGCCGTCGATGCGCACCTCCCCCGCGTCCGCCGCGAGGATGCCCGCGATCAGGTGCAGGAAGGTGGTCTTGCCCGAGCCGCTCTCACCCCGGAGCGCCAGTTGCTCCCCCGCGGCCAGGTCGAACTCCGCCACCGAGACGACCGGGACCCGCGCCCCGTCGGGACCGGGGAACGATTTGCTGAGCTGCCGCACCGCAAGCATCGGGACGACTGAAGGCACCCGCGCCCGGACCGCAAAGCGAATCGAAACCCCGCGCCCTCATTCCAGTCGTGCCTTCGTCGTCGCGCCCGGTTGGACTCCGTCTCCCGACGATGTGCCACCTCTGCGGACTGCCCCATCACGACGCCTTCCCGCTCTCGAACGCCGCGCGGGCGGAGCGGGCCGCGCTCCGGCGCCGGGCGCAACGCGTGCGCGCCGCGGCCGCGGGGCCGGTCACAGGGCCAGCCAGCGGCGGACGTTCGCGGAAGTCACCGCGGCCAGCTCCTCGAGGCTGACGCCGAAGACCTCCGCCGCCGCGTACGCCGCGGTGTGGCGCAGGAAGGCCGGCTCGTTCGGCTGGCCGCGCAGCGGCACCGGGGTCAGGTAAGGTGCGTCGGTCTCGAGCATCAGCCCCGCCAGGCCCTGCGCCCGCGCCGCGGCCCGCACGTCGGCCGCGCTCTTGTAGGTGAGGATGCCGGTGAACGAGCCGCGCCCGCCGCGCCGCGTCAGTTCCGCCATCTCCGCCGCGCCCTCGGTGAAGCAATGGAACACCACCCGCGCCCAATCGACCCCGCTGGCATCGATCCGCGCGACGCACTCGCGGAAGGCACCCCGCGAATGCACCACCACCGGGCATCCCAGCCGGCGCGCGATCGCCAGTTGCGCGGCGAAGGCCTCCTCCTGCCACGCGAACACCCGCGCCGCCGCCTCCGGCTCGCGCGGCAGGTGGAAGCGGTCGAGACCGCACTCGCCCAGCGCCACGGGGACCGGGCCGCTGCGCCAGCGCGCCTCAAGCTGGCCCACCTGGTCGGGCCAGCGCTCGTCCACCGAGCACGGGTGCAGGCCCGCGGTGTGGCGCACGGAACCATCGGGCGCCGCCGCCTCGAGCCCGGCGTAAAGGTCCCAGTCGTCGGTGGAGGTGCCGACCGTCACGACCTGGTTCACCCCCGCCGCGCGCGCGCGCGCCAGCACCGGCGCCACCTCGCCGCGGCGCGCGAACGACTCGAGGTGGGTGTGGGAATCGATCAGCACGACGATCCACCCAGATACAGGGACCCGTAACGCGCGCGGAGATAGTCCACGAGATGCCGCGGCGAGAGCTCCTCGCCCGTGACGGCCCGCACCAGTTCCAGCGCGGAGTGACGTCGCCCGGCGGCGTGGATGTGCTCGCGGAGCCAGCCCAGCAGCCAGCCGAAGTCACCGCGCGCGAAGTCCTCCTCGATCCCCGGCCGCACCACGCGCACGCGGCTCCAGAGTTGCGCCGCGATCATATTGCCCAAGCAGTAGCTCGGGAAGTAACCGAACAGGCCGGCGCCCCAATGCACGTCCTGCAGCACCCCCTCGCCCGCGTGGGCCGGCGCGAGCCCGAGCAGTTCCACCGACAACGCGCGCCACGCCTCCGGCAGGTCCGCGACGGCGAGGTCCCCGCCGAACAGGCGGCGCTCCAACTCGAAGCGAAGGACGATGTGCAGGTTGTAGGTGACCTCATCCGCCTCGACCCGGATCAGCGTCGGGGCCACGGGGGCGACCACGAGCGCGAGGTCGTCGGCGGAGAGCGCCGCCGTCTGCGCCGGGAAAAGCTCCCGCCAGCGCGGGCCGAAGTGCCACCAGAAGCCGGGCCCGCGGGCCACCTGGTTCTCCCACAGGCGGCTCTGCGACTCGTGAACGGCCATCCCCGCGTTCAGGCCCAGCGCGGTGCCGAGGTGCGCGGCCGGGAGGCCCTGCTCGTACATCCCGTGGCCCGCCTCGTGCACCGAACCCAGCAGCGCGGACAGGGGCTGGTCCTCGCGGTAACGCGTCGTGAGGCGCACGTCGTCCCCGGTCCCGGAACAGAACGGATGCAGCGACACATCGAGCCGCCCGCGGCGGTAATCGAACCCGAGCCGCGAGGTGACCTCGCGCAGGAACCGGCCCTGGGCCTCCACGGGAAAACCGCGGAGCCCGGCCGCCAGCTCGCGTGCCCGCGCGGCGCGCGGCGAGGCGACGATCGCGCGCATCAGCGGGACGAGGTCGCGGCGAAGTTCCCCGAAGAGCCGCTCGACGGCCGCGGCGGTGAGCCCGGGATCGTACTTGTCCAGCAGCACGTCGTAGGTCGGCGCCGCCGGGTTGAGGAAGGCGGCCTCGCGGCGCGCGAAATCGACGTTGCGGGCGAGCACCGGCGCGAAGCCCGCAAAATCGCGCGCCTCCCGGGCGGCCGCCCACGCGTGGAAGGCACGACTCTCCTGTTCCGCCTTGGCCCGTACGAAGTCCGCCGGCAGGCGCGTCGCCTGATCATAGTCGCGGCGCGCCTGGCGGACGATCGCCACTCCGTCGGCATCGAGGCCCGCGCCAGGGGACTCCAGCCGCGCCAACAACTCTCCCACGCGCGAGTCGGCGGCGGCGGCGTGCATCACTTCGGCCATCACCGCCTGCTGGGCCGCCCGCTGCTCTGCCGCGCCCGGGGGCAAATTAACCTGCTCGTCCCAGCCCAGAAGCCCCCCGACGGTGCCCAAGGTGTGGGCGCGCTGGACGAGACGGGTGAGTTCGGCGAGGGCCTCGGCAGTGCTCATCTTGGCAGGCAAACACCGGGGACGGGCGGAAGCCAGCGTGCAGTCGCCCGAGCTACTTGTGGCGGAACAGGCGGCTCTGGACCACCGCATGCAGCAGCGAGCGCACACCGTGCCCGCCGGCGCGGGTGCGCGCCAGCATCGCCTCCACCTCGGCGCGGTCGCTGAAACGCACGGGCGCGCCCGTGGCGTAGGTCACGAGCTGGCCGGCCAAATTGCGCGCTAGCTGATCCTCGTCGCGGAGCAGGACGCGCTTGAATTCCCGGACGTCGACGAAGCGGCTGCCATCCAGCCACTCGCCAGTCGCGTCGACGGGCAGGGCGAGGTGGAAGGCGAACTTCTGCCCGCCGCGGCCGAGTCCCGCCTGCGGGGCGGTGCCGGGCGCGACCAGGGCCCGGTAGCGGTCGCGCGCGCCACCGACGACGTCGAACGCCTCGAGCGCGAAGCCCGCGGGATCGATCCGCGCGTGGCAGCCGGCGCAGCTCTCCTGGGCCCGGTGCTGCTCCAGTTGCTGGCGGATGGTCGCCGCGCCGCGGATGTCCGGCTCCACCGCCGGCACGCTCGGCGGCGGCGGGGGCGGCGGACGGCCCAGCAGGCGCTCCATCACCCACGCGCCGCGCAGGACCGGGGACGTGGTGGTGCCGTTCGCCGTCACCTTAAGCACGGCCGCCTGCGTCAGGAAGCCCCCGCGGACGCTGCCCGGCGGGAGCGAAACCCGCCGCAGGGCCACGCCCGGCACCGCGGGCAAGCCGTAGTGCTCCGCGAGTTTCTCGTTCAGCACCGCGAAGTCCGCGTCCACCACGTGGCGCACGGGAAGGTCCCGATCGAGTAGCTCTTGGAAGTACCCGCGCGACTCGCCGAGGGCGGACTCCACCAGCAGGTCGTCGAGGTAGTAATCCGGATACAGCAGCTCGTCCGGCGAGGTCGCGCCGATCTTGCGCAGATCGAGCCAGTAATCGAGGAACGCGTCCCGGAACCGCTGCGCGCGCGGATCCGCGAGGAGGCGGTCGGTCTGGGCCCGCAACACCGCATCCTCGCGCAGGCGGCCCGACTCCCCCAGCGCGCGCAGTTCCGCGTCCGGCACAGAGTTCCAAAGGAACAGCGCGAGCCGCGTCGCCAGCGCGGGACCGTCAAGTTCGCCGGGGCTCTCCGCGAGGCCGAGGAACTCGGGGGAGCAGAGCACCGCCGTGTAGGCGGCGACGAGGGCGTCGGTGAAGCTGCCGCCCGCGCCCAGGGTGTGGTCGAACACGGGCAGGAAGCGGTCGACCTCGCCCGGAGGCACCGTCCTCCGGTAGGCGCGGGCGAGGAATCCTTCCAGCAGGCGGCGGGCGTCCGCGCGCGGCGCGGCGGAAATGACCTCGACCCGGGCACCGGGCCGGGCGGGCGCGCGCAGCGGGAGGTCGCCAAAGAGCAGGCGGTGCCCGGCGGCCGGCCAGGTGTCGTGCAGCGGGCCCTCGACCTCCAGCCAACGGAACACCACACCGGGCTGGCCGTCGCGCTCTGCGAGCGGGTTCTGCCAGCGCCCCGCGCCCGGTCGCGAACGGAAGAAGCGGGCGGCGTCCGGGCGGATCGTCTCGCCCGCGAGCAGCCAGGTGTCTAGCTCGCGAGTCGCCGGCGTCGGCTCGACGTCGAACGCGCCGAGGCGCCGGAGCTGGCGCGGCGGCGTCTCGGCGTAGACCGTGACGGGCTCGGAACGCCGGCCGGGCTGCACGTCATCGAGGTCCGGGATGAACCAGCGGTCAGGCCGGTTCGGCACGGGCTTGGTGGGACCGACCCAGACGGAGAACGCCTGGAAGCGGAGCCGGTAACGCCCGCTGACGGGCGCCTTGAACTGGATGAACTTGGGCTCGAGGGGCTCGTAGGCGCTGGCGACCACGCCGACGCCCTCGAGGTCGCGGACGGCCGGGTCGGCCGGTCCGACCGTGACCGGCGCGCGGCCCGCGCGGACTTCGGGCTGGGCGGCGAGGCCAAGCACCGGAAAGGTGGCGCGTTCCGGTGCCGTGTTCATCACGGTGAACTTCATCGGCCCGGTGAAACTGCGCTGGTCGCGCGCGTGGTGGCGCGTCACGGCGGGGGCCGGCCGCTCCACCGAGGGGGCGATCACCTCGCGCAGCGCGTACTCGGCCGCGGCGAGGTACCGCGCCAATTGCACGTGCGAGACGTCGAGCGCCTCGCCGCTCTTGTTGAACCGATGGGCTTCGCCGTCCTCCGGCAGCCACTCCTTTACCTGAAGCCACGGGGCGCCGAGGAGGTCGCGCACCGCGTGCTCGTACTCGTGACGGTTGAGGCGGCGGCGCGTGGAGCGGCCTTCCCCGCCCAGCTTGGCGCGGTCAGCGGCGGCCAGTTGGCCGGAGAGTTGGCCGAGGAACGCGGCCCGTTCCGCGGCAGGCGGCCGCGCCTGGTCGCGGGGCGGCATCTCCCCGGAGGCCACCCGGTCGTGGACGCGGACCCAGAGGTCGAAGGCCGCGGGCCGGGCCGGGGCCGCGCCGAGGGCCGTGAGGTCGAGGTCGCCCTTGCGTTCCACGTCGTCGTGGCAGCGCGCGCAGTGCGCCTCGAGAAAGCCGCGGAGGTCGGCCGGCGCGGGAGCCGCGGGCAGGGCGCACGGCAGCGCGAAGGCGAGCGGCAGCAAGAGGCGGGCGGGGAGACGGGGGCGGCGCATAGGCTCCGGGGCGGGCCCGGAGGATGGCTGCGGCGGGCCGCACAGGTCAACCCGTGGCGCGCGCGACCACGGGACCCTGCGTCGTGACGAGCCCGCTGCGGCCGTCGATCGGCGCGGCGACCTGGTCGCACACGGGAATGCGCTCCGGGGCCGCGAGGAGTTCCCGGGCGGCCTCGTCGAGCCGCACGAACTCCACCCCGCGCGCGCGGCAGCCGTCGAGGAAGGCGCGGAACAGATCCGGCCGGCCCATCCCCTCGATCTCCGCGTGCAGCGTGAAGACGTTGAGCCGGTCCGGCCGCAGCCGCGCGCAGCAGTGGCCGGGAATGGCCGCGTCGGGGAAATCCGGGCGGCCCATCAGCTCGTCGAAGGTGGGAAGCGTGGTCGGGAGCTCGAGCGTCCGGAACACCCGGCCATCCACCCGCGGGAAGTGGGGTCCGGCGCCGCGGGAATCGCTCGCGTAGAGCAGCCCCGCGGCATCATAGGCCGCGCGGCTGTGGGCGTTGCTCTGCCAACCCGCGGACCCGGCCATGCGTGCCTCGCAGCCGAAGATCCGCCGGAATTCGTCGCGCGCCGCGCCGAACTCGGCGGCCACCTCCGCCGGCGACATCCGCGCGAGGTGGTCCTGCCAGCGGTAATGGTTGTGGCAGTGGATCCCGACCTCGAAGCCGGCGTCGCGCACCGCCCGCATCACGCCCGCGTTCCGCCGCCCGATGTGGGGCGCGGGCAGCAGCGTCCCGTTGAGCAGCGTCCGCCAGCCGTAGATCCCGACCACGCTCGAGCGGGAGACCTTGGCGAGGAAGCCGGGGCGGAACACGCGCGTGACCGCGCGGCCGGTCTGGTCGGGGCCGAGCGAGAACAGGAAACACGCCGGGATGCCGGCCGCGCGCAGCTCGGCGGCGAGGCGAGGCACGCCCTCCCGCGTGCCGCGGTCGGTGTCGACGTCTACCTTGAGGGCGAGGCGCACGGCGGGCGGGAGCTCATTCCAGCCGGTAGTCCTGGTGCGCGAGGTGGTAGTCGAGCGTGCGCCGGATCGCGGTGGGCAGGTCGACGCGCGGGTTCCAGCCGAGCTGGCGCCGGGCCGCGGTGATCGCGGGCACCCGCTTGCGGATGTCCTGGTAGTACGGTCCGAAGTACTGCTCCGAACGGACCACGACGGTCCGCGCGGACTCGGCCCGCTCGCGGATGGCCGGGTACTCGCGACAGGCCGCGATGATCAGCCGCGCGAGGCGGGCGACGCTCACCTCGTTGCGCGGGTTGCCCAGGTTGAAGATCCGCCGCGACGCCTTGCCGCCCCGGTTCTCGATGATCCGCAGCAGGGCGTCGATGCCGTCGTCGATGTAGGTAAAGGATCGCGTCTGCCGCCCGCCGTCCACCAGCTGCAGCGGTTTCCCGAAGAGGACGTTGGAGATGAACTGGGTGAAGAGCCGCGAGCTCCCCTCCTTTGGCTCCAGCACGTCGTCGAGCTTCGGCCCGATCCAGTTGAACGGCCGGAACAGCGTGTAGTCCACGCCGTCCCGCACGCCGTAGGCGTAGATCACCCGGTCGAGTAGCTGCTTGGAGCACGCGTAGATCCAGCGCTGGCGCTCGATCGGACCGTAGACGAGGGGACTGGAGGACTCGTCGAGCTCGCGGTCCGGCGACATCCCGTAGACCTCGGAGGTGGAGGGGAAGATGATCCGGCGCCGGTACTTCACGCACTGGCGCACGACGGCGAGGTTGGCCTCGAAATCCAGCTCGAACACCCGCAGCGGGTCCTTCACGTACTGGACCGGGTTGGCGATCGCGACCAGCGGGATGACGGCATCGCACTTCTTCACGTGGTACTCGATCCACTCGCGGTTGATGGTGATGTCACCCTCGACGAAACGGAAACGGGGGTTCCCGAGGCTGTCCTCCAGCTTGTGGGAGCCGACGTCCATCCCGTACACCTCCCAATCCTTGCGTTCGAGGATGGCGCGGGTGAGCGAGCTGCCGATGAAACCGTTGGCGCCGAGGATGAGGACCTTGAGGGGCATAAGGGGCGACGGGGGAAGGGAACGCGGGAGCGGCGCCCGCGCAATTCAGAGCACGATTCCGGCGGCGAGGGCGGGCACCGGGGCGCCGCGCCACTCGGTGCGGGTGAGGAGCAGGGCGCCGTCGCCGGTGGCGACGAGGAGCGGATCGGGGGCGAGCACGGTGCCGGGGGCAACGGCCGCGGTCCCCGGGGGACGCGGGGCGGGCTCGGCCCACCAGACCATCAGGCGGGCCGGGCCGACGTCGGTGAACGCGCCCGGGTACGGGTCGGTGACGGCGCGGATCAGGTTGAAGATCACCGCGGAAGGTTGCCGCCAGTCGATGCGGCCGTCCTCGGGGCGGCGCCCGCTGAAGGTGGTGGCGAGCGCCTCGTCCTGCGGGGTCTCGGGCGCGGTCCCGGCAAGCAGCGCGTCGATCTGCCGGGCGAGGATCCGGCGGGCGCAGGGCAGGACCTTGCGGAAGGCCTGCTCCGCGGTGTCACGGGGACCGAGGTCGACGCCCTCCTGGTCGACGATGGCGCCGGCGTCGGCGCGGTTGATCATCCGGTGGAGCGTCATCCCGATGCGGGACTCACCGTGGAGGACGGCCCAGTTGATCGGGGCGCGGCCGCGGTAACGGGGCAGCAGGGAGCCGTGGATGTTCCAGGCGCCCAGCCGCGCGAGGCCGAGGATCCGCGTGCCGATCATCTGGCGGTAGTAGACCGAGAGGATCAGGTCCGGTTGGAGCTCCGCCAGGCGGGTGCGCCACTCCGGGGTGTTGACGTTCTCCGGGGTGAACACGGGCACGCCCCGTTCCCGGGCGGCGAGGGCCGGGGTGCGGAACCAGATCTTCTCGCCGGGCTGGTCTTGGTGCGTGACCAGCGCGACCACCTGCTCGCCCCGCTCTAGCAGCAGCGAAAGGCAGTCGTGCCCGACCTCGCTGTAGCCGAAGAAGAGGATGCGGGGCCGCATCAGCCGGCGGGCGCGCTCACTTGCCAGGCAACTTCACCTCCACCGCGGGGGCGGCGCCCGCCGGGGCGGCCGGAGCGGTGGTCGCCGGCAGCGAGGCGCGGAGCATCATCGCCTGCTGGGTCCACGGGCTGGACACGTCGATCTGCATCAACTGGTCGACGAGCCGCTGAGCCTCATCGGCATTCTTGGCCTCCACGGCGAGGCTGGCGAGGTGGTAGGCGGCCTCGGCGCGCACGGCCTTCAGCTGGGTGGAGTCATCGGCGAGCGCCTTCAGCGCGGGGGAGGCCTCCGCGGCCTGGCCCGCGGCCAGTTGCGCCACGGCGCGGCCCATCCGGGCGCGGGCGGCGAGGGGATCGCCCTTCAGGGTGGTGGCGGCCTGCTGGTAGAGCGCGGCGGCATCGGCGGCCTTGCCAGCTTGATACGCCTCGTCCGCTAGCCGCAGCTGGGCCACACCGGCGAGGGGATGCGCCGCGTGGGCGACGGTGAACGCCTTCAACTTGGCGGAAGAATCAGCGGCGGCGTAGGCTTCGACCACGCCCGTCTCCTGCTGCCCCTGCAGGTAGTCCCAGCCGCCCTTGGCCACGATCGCCAAGGCGACCCCGACGCAGAGCCCGGTGATAACGTTGCGGTTACCGGACCAGAAGGCGCGGACCCGGTCCTCGAAGGTCACCGCGGGCGACGTGGCCGCGGCAACCAGGTTGCGATCGTCGCCGGCGGGCGGGTTCGGAGCGGGGGAGGCGGGCGTGGTCATAGGAACGTGGGAACGGTCTGAACGAACGAGCAAGGCAAAGGCCGGCGGCGGTGTAAATGCCGGAAACGGACGGGGCTAATCGAAGACGACGGTCTTGTTGCCGTAGGCGAGCACGCGGCCCTGGAGGTGCCAGCGCACGGCCTGGGCCAACACCAGCCGCTCGAGGTCCCGCCCGCGGCGGACGAGGTCATCCACATCGTGGCGGTGCGTCACCCGGGCGACGTCCTGATGGATGATGGGGCCCTCGTCGAGGTCGCGGGTGGCGTAGTGGGCGGTGGCGCCGATCAGCTTCACCCCGCGGGTGTGGGCCTGATGGTACGGGCGGCCACCGGCAAAGGCGGGCAGGAACGAGTGGTGGATGTTAATCACCGGCACCCCGCAACGCCCGAGGAAATCCGCCGAAAGCACCTGCATATATCGGGCGAGCACAACGAGGTCGGCGCCGGCCGCCTGCAGCAGCTCGAGCTGGCGGGCCTCGGCGGCGGACTTGCCCTCGGGCGTGACGGGCACGTGGTGAAAAGGTAGACCATAGCCGGCGGCGGCGGCGGCGAGGTCCGGGTGGTTGCCCACCACGGCCACGAGGTCGCCGGGCAGGTCACCGGCCCGTCCGCGCAGGATCAGGTCGTGGAAGCAGTGGTCTGCCTTCGAGACGAAGAGCACGACACGCTGGCGCCGGGCGGTGGAAACGAGGCGGGATTGCATCCCGAGGGTGGCGGCGAAGGCGGTGAACTCGGCCGCGGCGTCGGTGTCGGGGCCCGCCACGGGCACCCACTCGACCCGTTGGAAAAACACCCCCGCCTCCTGGTCGCGGTGCTGGTCCGCGTGCAGGATGTTGCCTCCGCGGGCGAAGATCCAGCCGGCGACCCGGGCGACCAGACCGGGCTGATCGGGCCCGTGGAGGAGGGCGATGAGGGTCGCGGGGGCCATCCGCGGCCTCAGACGGGGACGACGTTCCCGCGGTAGCGCTGGATCGGGCGCACGCCGACGTGCTTTTCCCGGAGCGCGCGGATGCCCTGCACCGCGGCGGCGGCGCCGGTCAGCGTGGTCATGATGCACACGTTCCGAGCAAGGGCGGCCGCGCGGATCGCGTTCTCGTCGCGCCGCGGGATCATCCCGGCGGGCGTGTTGATCACCAGCTGGATCTGGCCGTTCTTGATCAGGTCGATGGCGGTGGGCCGCCCCTCCTGAATCTTGGCGATCTTGCGCACCGCGACGCCGGCGTCGGCGAGGGCCTTGGCGGTGCCGCCGGTGGAGTGGATGGTGAAGCCGAGCGCGGCCAGCTCGCGGGCAAGCCCGACGGCACGGGGCTTGTCGGCATCCTTCACGGATAGAAACACATTCCCAGAGGTCGGCAGCCCAGGCTTGGCGGCAGCCTGAGCCTTGGCGAAGGCGACGCCGAGATCCTCGTCGAGGCCCATCACCTCGCCGGTGGAGCGCATCTCCGGCCCGAGAGCGATGGTGGCGCCGGGGAAGCGCACGAACGGGAACACGGCCTCCTTCACGCACCAGTGGCGCGGGGTGAGCTCGCGGGTGAAGCCGAGGTCGCGCAGCTTGGCGCCCGCCATCACCTTCGCGGCCAGCTTGGCCAGCGGCACGCCGATCGCCTTGGCCACGAACGGCACGGTGCGGGAGGCGCGCGGGTTGACCTCGAGCACGTACAGCTGGTCGTCCTTGATCGCGAACTGGACGTTCATCAGCCCCACCACGCGGAGGGCGCGGGCGAGGGCGTGGGTCGCCGCCCGCACGGTCTCGAGCATCGGCGCGCCAAGGGTGTGCGGCGGCATCACCATCGCGGCGTCGCCGGAGTGCACCCCGGCGTACTCGATGTGCTCGAGCATCCCGCCGATCACCGAGGTCTCGCCGTCGCTGATGCAGTCCACGTCGAGCTCGATCGCGTCCTCGAGGAACTTGTCGATCAGCACCGGCTTGCCGGGCATGACGTCGAAGACCTGGCGTACCACGCCCTTGAGTTCCTCCTCGCTGAAGAGGATGAACATCCCCCGGCCGCCGAGCACGAAGGACGGGCGCAGCAGCACGGGGTAGCCGATCTCCGCCGCGCCGGAGAGGGCCTCCGCCTCGGTGAGCGCAATCCGGTTGGCGGGCTGGCGTAGGCCGAGGTCGCGCAGGATCGCGGCGAACAGCTTCCGGTCCTCCGCCGCCTCGATGCTCTCGGGTGAGGTGCCGATGATGTTCACCCCGGCCGCCTTGAGCGCGGTCGCGAGGTTGAGGGGCGTCTGACCCCCGAACTGCACGATCGCCCCGGAGCAGCCCTCCTGCTGGTAGATCTCGAGCACGTCCTCGAGCGTCAGGGGCTCGAAGTAGAGGCGGTCGCTCGTGTCGTAATCGGTCGAGACGGTCTCCGGGTTGGAGTTCACCATCACGCTCTCGCAGCCGATCTCGCGCAGCGCGAAGCTCGCGTGGACGCAGCAGTAGTCGAACTCGATCCCCTGGCCGATGCGGTTCGGGCCGCCGCCGAGGATCATGATCTTCC
>Ga0194130_10001510_pt1 | contig 37073 bp, 41 predicted proteins | sample TA2KigsurfametaG_FD_160084 | JGI IMG/M metagenome (GOLD analysis project Ga0194130, IMG submission 160084) | Freshwater microbial communities from Lake Tanganyika, Tanzania - TA2015050 Kigoma 12 surface | ecosystem: Environmental > Aquatic > Freshwater > Lake | place: Tanzania: Lake Tanganyika...
CACATGCTGGGTGTGGCAGGCGTCTTCGGCGGTAGCCTGTTCTCCGCCATGCACGGCTCCCTGGTGACCTCCTCCCTGGTGCGTGAAACCACCGAGAGCGAGAGCCAGAACTACGGCTACAAGTTCGGCCAAGAAGAAGAGACCTACAACATCGTGGCTGCCCACGGTTACTTCGGTCGCCTGATCTTCCAATACGCCTCCTTCAACAACAGCCGCAGCCTCCACTTCTTCCTGGCTGCCTGGCCGGTGGTCGGCATCTGGTTCACCGCCCTGGGCGTGAGCACGATGGCCTTCAACCTGAACGGCTTCAACTTCAACCAGTCGATCCTGGATTCCCAGGGCCGTGTGCTGAACACCTGGGCCGACGTGCTGAACCGCGCTGGCCTCGGCATGGAAGTGATGCATGAGCGCAATGCTCACAACTTCCCCCTCGACCTGGCTGCTGCGGAAGCCACCCCTGTGGCGCTGACCGCCCCCTCTATCGGCTGAGGCCAACAGCCCGGCTGAGGCCAATAGCCCGGCTGAGGCCAATAGCCCCGGCTGAGCCAAGCAGCACGCGAGTGTTGACAAGGGCTCCAGAGCGGAGCCCTGACGGAATCCCGAGAGCCCTCTCCGCAAGGTGGGGGCTTTTTGTTTGTGAGTGGGCCAGGGCTGCCTCCTGGGCAGCTCCAGCCGCTCAGCGGGGAGAGGGGGTAACGGCGGATCCTTCTTGCACGCCATCCAGGCTGGTGCACTGGCCGGTGCGGATCTCCCTCGCCATCTCCGGGCCCATGTCGATCTGGAAGGCCTCTTCCCTGCGGTAGGCCAGGGTGCGGCGGTCGATGCGATGGCTTTCGCGCGCGAACTGGGGGCGGTACATCCGTTCTTCCCAGGTCACCTCCTCCGCTGAGATGGTCACGCTTGTGTCGTCGATGATGCCGCCGCCCAGCTCGGGAGGCGGTTCCCGGGTGGTGATCGTGTTCACCACATCGCCGCTGCGTGGATCGAGGGTTTCCACCTGCTGCAGCGCCGGCGAGACGCGCAGCACAATCGGCGCGTCCCCCTCGAGGCGGCAGGTCAGGGTGAACGGCAGGCGTGTGGGTTCCGACCGGGCTCCGGCACAGCCGATCAGGGCCAGCACGCCGAGGGGCACCAGCGCTCGGGTTGCCAGGGCTCGCTGCGTTGCTGCCGTCATGGCCCAATGGTGCTGGCCGATGCGGTGTCCCGCCACCAGCGCCATCCCTCCAGATTGATCAACACGCCGAAGAGCACCAGCGCCACCATCAGCACAATCTGATCCAGTCTCCGGTCTGGCACCAGGATGTCGGCGAGGAGGTGCGGCAGGTTGGTGATCGTGTAGACGACGCTGAACCAGAAATGCAGCCGACGCCAGGGTCGCCAGCGCTGTGCCGGCGCCTGGGAGGTGCAGGCATAGGCAATCAGCACGATGGCGATCAGGGGCAGCAGGAAATAGCCGAGCATGGCGGCAAACAACCAGGGCAGGGCTTCGCCGGGCACGTGGCTGTGGATCTCTGGTGACTGGCCGTGGAAGAGGGGCATCAGACCCAGGTCCACGTGAAAGAGCATCGCCAGCAGCCACACGACCCAGAGGCTGATCAGGCGCAGTCCGTGGCGCAGGGATGCGGTCATGGATGGTGGGTGCGGTGGAGCCTGCTCATGAACAGGAGATGGTGTGCGTCAGCCTGGCCGGCAGGCCTTGCCCTTCTGCATCAACCACAGCTCCATGGTCGCGGGGGGAACGTGATTGGCATGCCGCCATGTCGACAGGTTGCTGAGCAGGATGCCCGGTCTCTCATTCCCCTCACCCTCCAGCAGCTTCTAAAGGGAGTGATCGCGGCGCTGTTCGTTCTGATGCCTGGCGATGGACTGCACGAGCTCCTTGGCCAGTGGTAGATCGCTGTCTCGGAAGAAGCGCACGGAGCTGTGGGATCCGCAGGATCATTCGGTGGCGGCCACGGTGCGGATGCCGGCAACAATGAACCACCTGTCCTTGGAGAGTTGCCCGATCAGGCGCTGCAGGGATGGTGATTCCGGCGCGTGATCCACGTGGATGGTCACGACACCCAGGCTTGGCAGTGCATTGGGGTTCTTTTGCCGGGCCTGCTCAATCGTCAATGTGCTGAGCTTGGTGTTGATCCGCGATTGGACCAGCGCAGAGCGCGCGGCGTCCGCATCCCACTTGTCGGCATGGGCCAGTTGGGATGGGCTGATGGCCTGCTCGCCTGTTGTGGTGGTTCCCTGGATCGCCTTGTTCAGGGTGGTCATCGCCAGCTGCCCTGCCGGTCCGCAGGTCTCCAGTAGTGCGCCCGCTTCGGGTGTTGCCTCGGTGGCCGCGCCCTGGGTCTGCTGACTGGTCTGCCGGATGCCCTTCAGCCGGTCGAGGCTGTTGTAACTGGAGTAAAAAGTCTCGCAATCGTCGCCGGATGATGTGATCAGTCGCCTCAGCACGAGGGCGGCATGGTCCACGCTGTTGTTGAAGTCTGCCGAGTCCTCATTCAGGGATCCTTCGATCAGAACAGTTGCAATCCTGGCCAGAAGGATGCGGCTGCGGACTGTCTGGTCGATGCCGCTCTCAGGATTCAACGTGTGTTCCAGGGCAAGAAGAGAGACGTCTCTGCCGATCTTTTTGGAGATCAGGCTGTCCGTGAGGTCGCCGATCAGTCTTGCCGAGTCCTGTTGCTGGGAGAGGTCCTTGATCTGAAGTGAGGTAATTGACGATACAACGATTGCTGCGATGCCTGCCAGGGCAGCCAGCCCTGAGTAGATGTTGTTGAACCAGTTTCCCCAGTTGTTTTCGGGATCATCCATGCAGAGCCCTCCTGGATGTCTGATCAGCGTAGGTAGACAGTCAATGCCTGGAAGTTCAGGCAGGGATCGCTAGGCCGCGTGGCATCTTCATCGCCAGCGGTTGATCGAATGCAGGTGGCTCCGCAGGCGGGTCTCAGCATTTGGCCCAGCCCGCGACGACGCTCCCTGCCTTGACGATGCATGTGAGTTGCCTCCGATGGTCAAGGGTGTTGCTGTTGCCGCCGGGGCCGGTGTGCTCATGCTGGCCGGCTGCGGGCGGCCCGATGGCCAGGCTCTGCAACGGCTGGCCTGCGAGCAGGTTGCCAACTCGATCGACCTGCAGTCGGTGGCCCAGCTCGATGCGCTGCGCAAAGCCCTGGGTGTCGCCCCGGGGGTGGATCCCCTCCAGACCTGCCGTGATCTCGGGGTGACGATGCAGCCCACGCCCCAGGACGTCGAGGCCGGCAAGCGGGAGGGCCAGGGGAACGGCGAGGAGCAGGGCAATGGCGAGGAGCAGGGCGAACCCTGACGCTCCCGGCCACAACAAAGCCCGGAGCGTGGGCCCCGGGCATCTGTCTGCTCAGCCGCGTTGCCGCCGCAGGGGGCGGGCACGTCTGCGCGAGGTTTTGGGCGTGGAAAGGGGTCTGATCGTGAACGGATCAGGAGTCTTTGGTTGTAGGCGGAGCTGCCGGCGCTGGCACCTGGGGCCAGGTGTCGATTGGGACGTTCCGTGGGGTCCGGGGCACCTGAGGCTGGGCCGTTAACGATGCAGTGGACGGCGGCAGGGCTGCTCGAGGACAGCAGCGGCGCCAGGAACGTCAGAGATCCGTCGAGAAGTGTTGGAGCAGGGGCCGGATCGTCAGCGCGCTCCTGTTGGCTGGTGCGGGGGGGTGTCATCCATCGGTGGAGCCTCCGAATCCCGTTGCAGCCACCATGGATCGGCCACCGGGTGGCGGCAAGGGCGGACGCCCATTCGACATCGCTCTTCACCAGCGGTCATGGGTGTTCATGAAGGGGGCTTCACCTGTTCGTCCAGGCGGCGCGGCGTCACCCCCAGGCCACCAGTGCCGCGCCCACCGCCATCAGCACCACCCCGAGCCAGGCCCGCGGATCGAGCTGCTCTCCGAGCACCGCCAGCCCCAGCAGGGCGATCAGCACCACGCTGAGCTTGTCGAGGGCCGCTACCCCTGCCACCGGCCCCAGCTGCAGCGCCCGGTTGGTGCAGAACCACGACACCCCGGTCGCCAGGCCGGAGAGGGCGAGGGCCCCCAGGCTGGCTGCGGGGAGCTGGCGCAGGGCATCCCACTCCAGCCGGCCGCTGCTCAGCAGCACCAGCGTCAATACCGCCGCCACCACCAGTGTGCGGAACAGGGTCGCCAGGCCCGCGTCCACCCCCTGCACGCCCACTTTGATCAGCAGGGCGGTGACGGCTGCAGACAGGGCTGATGCCACGGCCCATAGCTGCCAGTTCTGCACGGTGCGCCTCGCCCAGAGATGCGGTGGTCCGAGGCTAGGGAGCTGCGCGTGGGGGGAGGTGCATTCCGCCATCGCCGCCGCCCTCCCTTGCGGTGCGAGCCCCATGGGGTTCGGGAACCGTTACTCCCGCACGCCCCCCACCACCGCCCCGGAGGCCTACGTTGTGGTTGAGGGAGGCCCGGTAGCCAGCCCGAACCTCACCCTCCAGCAGAGTCCGGCCAGGGATCAACCGTGCCGGTGCCAGCAGCGGAGGTGCGCCCCAGATGCGTGAAGCCCGAGTGAACCCGGTGGCGCGGCGCGAACGCCGTCCGGATGCCGCCGTGAGCCAGATGCCACACCTGCGTTATCCATGTTGAAATCCCGGGCAGCTCTGCCCGGGCCGGGATCACAGCCGAGACGGCCAAGCCCCGAGCATCTCGTCTCCCCAACGTGATCCAGTCCTTGCCTGTCAGGCTCCAGACAGGTGATTCCTGAACCTCCAGACACCCGACCGGATCGAGCCCCTGCGGCCGCAGCGAAGATCCGCAACCGGTGCAAAGGCACCCCCCACGGGGCGCCTTCCGCATGCCTGCACCCGCCCCCTGCCCCGCCCGGGCCGCGCCAGCATGGGCCCCGTCTGACGTCCTGCCGTGTTGCCTCCCCCCTTCTGCCCCTTCGTGCCGCCCGGGTGCTGGCCCTCAAGGCTACGGTGGCGTTGCTGCTCACGCTGCTGATCAAGGCCAGGATTCGCATCACGGCCTTTTCGGCCCTGGGAACGGCCCTGCTGCTGTTGCAGACCCTGGCCTTCCTGGCCATCAGCGCCGGGCTGGTGGTGGTCGCCGGCCGGCGGCGGCCGGCCGCCTGACCCTGCCATGGCCGTTGAGGTTGCCCTGGCGATGCTGCAGCGGGATGACCGCTGGCTGATGCAGTTGCGCGACGACATACCCACCATCGTGGCCCCGGGGTGCTGGGGCCTGTTCGGCGGGCACCTCGATTCGGGGGAGACGCCGGAGCAGGCCCTCAGGCGGGAGCTGCAGGAGGAGATCGGCTGGCAGCCCGCCACGCTGCAGCTGGCGATGGTGCATCACCTCCACCGGCGCACGGCCCACGTCTTCTGGGCCGAGCTGGCGGTACCCCTGCAGGAGTTGCAGTTGCAGGAGGGCCAGGACATGGCCCTGGTGAGCGCGCACGAGCTCCTGGTCGGATCGATCTGGAGCCGCCACCTGGGCTGTGATCGCCCCCTGGCGGACGGGCTGGCGGAGGTGATGCGGGCGTTGCTGGGCGCACCCTCGCAGCCGCCCTGCTGACCCCGCGGATCCCGCCTCCACCCCTGAGAGGCAACGCCGACGCCTGCGGCTCGCCAGAGTGCGGCCGCGTTCCCGTACTGCCATGACGCCCACCCGTGACCAGATCCTCGCCGCATCCGCCGGTTGGGTGGCCGTGGTGCTGAATGTGGTGCCGGGCCTGGGGGCCGGCTATCTCTATCAACGTCGCTGGAAGGCCTACTGGCTCACCTCGGCACTGGCCACCAGCTGGTTCGTGGCCGGGGCCGTTCTGGCCCGGAATGCCGATGCCGCCACAGAGGCGCAGAACCAGTGGGTGGGATTGATCGGATTGCTGCTGCTGGCGGCCGTCACGGCCACCGAAGCCGGCCTGGCGGTCCGCAAGGTGCGCCTGGGCCACTGATGGCTGGCCGCCCCCTGCCGCCCCCTCACGCGCTGCGCCCTGAGCCACCGGACGACGACCCCCTGGAGGATCGGGGCCGTGGGCTCGGCCTGCGGCTGCTGGCGCTGCTGGGGGCGTTCTCGTTTCTGATGCTGGGGCTCAGCAGCATCGCCCCTTTGCTGCAGCCCTCACAGCCGCCATCCCCGCCACCGCAGTTGCCGCCCTCGCCGCTGGCCACCTGAGTGGCGGCAGTTGATTTTGCGATGGCGTCCTCTGATGGTGGATCGATGCGTCATGCAGCCATCTGCCGGCAGCGACCGGGAAGCATCGCTTTTCGTGCGAACGATGGGAAAGCGGACCCCTGAAATGCAGGGGGCTTCGCGTGCTTGGAGGCCCTCAGGAGCGATTGGTTTGTAGCTGCATGTGGCCTGCAGGATCGCCACTGGATTGCATTGCTAGGCTGTGGATGTTGATGGGTACAACCATGCTGACCGGATCGGAACTCCTGGCCAAGGTCAAGGAGCTCGGCGACGCATCCAAATCGGAACTGGTGCGCGAGTGCGGCTACGTGAGCACCAAGAAGGATGGCAGTGAACGGCTCAACTTCACCGCGTTCTACGAGGCTCTGCTGGAAGCCAAGGGCCTCAGCCTCGGCGATGGCGGTGGCAAGGGTCGGGGTAAAGGGGGGCGCAAGCTGAGCTACATCGCCAAGGTGCAGTTCAACGGCAACCTGCTGGTGGGCAAGGCCTATACCGCCATGCTTGACCTCAAGCCCGGCGATGAGTTTGAGATCAAGCTCGGCCGCAAGCAGATCAAGCTGATTCCCGTGGGTGGAGCTGACGAGGAGGAGTGAGTCGCTGCGCCAGCGGCGATGATGCCTCCCGATCCGGCGTAAGCCGACGGGAGGTGTCTGTATGGGTGATGGGTCTGATCGCGCTGCGGCCTCCGGCGAGGAGATGGGCCGCAGTCGTGCCCGCAAGGGTCCTTGGGAGCGTGCACGCACGCGTCTCTCCAAGGCCGTGGGGGTGCTGCTGCTGGTGGTAGCGGGCATGACCCAGAGCAACTGGGAGCTGCACCACGAGGCGGTCGCAACCTTCCTGTTTGCCCTGGGCCTGGTGTGTGTCGCCGTCGCCTCGTCGGGCCGGATCTGGTGCTCGTTCTATCTCTCGGGCCGCAAGGATTCCGTGCTGACCACCGAAGGCCCTTACTCGCTCTGCCGGAACCCCCTCTACTTCTGCAGTGCCCTTGGCGCGATCGGCATCGGCTTCTGCACGGAAACCCTTGTCTACCCCTTGCTGTTTGCGCTCGTCTTTGCGCTCTACTACCCCGGCATCATCCGGCGCGAAGAAGGGCGTTTGCTCCAGCTCTTCGGCGAGGCCTATGCGCAGTATCAACGCACAACGCCGCGCTTCTTTCCCGCGCTGAAGGGTTTTTCCGAGCCCGCCCAGTGGTCGGCCAACCCGGTGCTGTTCCGGCGCCACATCATCAACGACACCCTGTTCATCTTCCTCGCGGCCCTGCTGGAGGCCATCGAAGGGCTCAGGAGTGCCGGATGGATCCCGCACCTGTTTCACGCCTGGTGAAGGAGGGCCGTGTGCCCGGGGCCGCGGTAAAGAGAGGGTTAAGTCATCAACCCCCTCTCCTGCGGCATCATCGGCCGATGCCGGCCTGGGGCCGGAAGGTTCCCAGGAGGTCGTGGCTCGTCCTTATCAACCGTCGCTGCTGCGGGTTCTGCATGCCGCCATGGTGGCGCTCGTGCCACTCGCCTGGTTGAGCGGTCTGATCGTGTATGCCAATCACGATGGCCGCTGGGGCCGACTGCCCTGGTGGATGCCAGGCGATTGGATTGATCTGCACGGCACCCTCGGCGTGTTGCTCTGGCCCCTGGCGCTGCTGTTCGTGCTCTATGCGCTCACCCTGGGACGCCACCGTCTGCGTCAGCCCGCCAATGCCGCAGCGCTCATCGGTCTGGTGCTGGCCGTAGGGAGCGGCAAGGGGATGAATGAGGAGTGGCTGCGGGAGGGGGCTCTGGATCACACCCTCTACAGCCTCCATTTCACGGCCTGGCTGTTGATCGGCGGTGCCGTGCTCTGGCATCTCCAGGCGATCCTGCGCCGTGGTGGCCCAGCCCTGGCCCTCTCGATGTTCCAGCTGCAGGTGCGCAGCAACGACCATCCCGCCCACTGGCCTTCCCTGGTGGGGCGCTGGTTCCGGCGCTCTGCCTGAGCGGCGCCAGCAGAAAGCCCCCGGCCGGAGCCAGGGGCGGGGGTCTCGTGGGGTTCTCATGGCGAGGGGCTCAGCCCCGTGGCTGCTTCCTTCAGCCCTCCACCTGCACGGTCACGGTGCTCACGGTGTTGAGCTTCGGGGCGGTCACGGTGAGCAGCCCGTCGCGGTACACCGCCTGCAGCTGCTCGCGGTTGATTGTGTGCGGGAAGCGGAAGCTGCGGCTCCAGGTGCCGTAGCGGAACTCGCTCAGGAGCGGACCCCGGGCCTTCTCGGCCTGGGGCTGCCCCTCGCCGGCGTCGGCGCCGGGCTCGGGCTGCTGGCGCTGCTGGCGGCGCTCGGCGCTGATCAGCAGGGTGCGCTCGGTGGCCTTCACCTCGATGGCGGCTTTGTCGACGCCGGGCAGTTCGAGCACCACGGCATAGGCCTCGGGGGTTTCGTGCACCTCGGCGGCGGGGACCCGCTCGGCGCTCTGCAGCTGCTGGCTGAGCTGCTGCTCCAGACGATCGAACAGCTCGAAGGGGGAAGAGGAACGGAGAGACAGCATGGTTCGGATGGCGAAGATGCGGTGGAGTGGCGGGGTCGTCGTTCGCCCCCGGTGAGTGCACTGTCGCCGCCGCCACCAGGCCCCAGGGAGGGGCGAGCCGAACCGATCGTTTCGGCCCTCCCCACCCCTGGGCGGCAGGCCGTACCGGCTGGCCGTGAGAACCGATCCAGCCGGCGCCAGCAGGCCACGCGACCTACTCCGCGTCGCTCCCCGGGGCCAGGGCTGTCCCCACGTCACCGGGGAGCAGCCGGGTGGTGTCCACGCCCGCAAGGGTGACCAGCAGGGCGGCGGCAGTGCCGCCTGCGCCATAGATCCCGGATCCGGCGAAGACCAGGTCTTCGACACCAACACCGCTGGGGAGCTCCAGCCGGTCGACGCCGGGTTGGAAATCGGTGATCACATCCGCCTCGCCGTGGTCACCGGCGCCGAGCACGAACACGTCGGCCCCCAGGCCGCCGGTGAGCCGATCGGCAGCACCGCCGCCGATCAGGCGATCGTTGCCGTGGCCGCCGATGAGCAGATCCGGCCCCATGCCGCCGTCGAGGAGGTCGTCGCCGTTGCCGCCCTCCAGGCAATCGGAGCCAGCCTCACCCCAGAGGCTGTCGTTGCCATTCAGCCCGCTCAGATGCTGGCTGCCCCCGGAGCCGAGCAGGGTGTCGGCTCCATTGGTGCCCTCGATGGGCGGCAGCAGGCAGGGAGTCTCCGCATCGGACTCTCCACTCTCCTGGCTGGAATCCAGAAGGTTGGGTGTGGCCATGGCTCTGCCCTCCAGCGCTAGAGCAAGCCCGCCAGAGCTGCCTCGCCACCGCCGCCCACGGAGGAGGGCACGCCCACCAACATCGCCAGCAGGCCGTTGTGGGTGTCGCCGGTGTTGCTCAGGGCCCCATCGCCCACCACCTGGGTGAGGCGGCCCTCCAGGAGATCGAGGGGTTGGAAGCCGGGTTGGTCGGGATCGTCGTTGCGCACCAGGGTGTTGGCGTCAAGGGCGATTGGGCTGCCATCCTTGAGGGCAAAGGTGATCAGATAGACGCCGTCGGCGGTGAACTTCCAGGGTTTGCCGGAAGCGCCCACGTTGTAGGTGCCCGAGACCGTGAGTTCCGGCCCGAATTTGGCCGTGCTGATGTTGGCGCCAACCGTGATGTTGTCGCTGCTGCTGCTGTCCACCCACTGGCTGCCATTCCAGAGCAGGTCGGTGATGAAATCGGCGCTGTCGTTGTTGGTGCCATTCACATACTGCGGCAGCAATCCCTCCACTTTCTGGATCGACAGCTTCATGTACGACTCCACGGTCTCCCCCTCGGCGCTGCTGGCATCGGCGGCATACACCGAGGCATAGGGCGTGTCGTAGGTGATGCCCTTGGCCGTGCTCTCTGTGGAAGCGATTCCCGAGACCGGTCCGCCGCTCCAGTCGGCGGCCGGGTAGCGGGCCCCCTGGCTTTCCGTGGGGCCGGTGGTGGTGGGGCTGCCGCCCCCCTTTGCGCCCCCCAGCAGGGTCATGGCGAAGCCCGTGAGCACATCGCCCGGAACGCCGGTGACATCGGCGATCTCCTCAAAGAGCGTGAGCTCCAGGCGCACATTGCGCCCCCGTTGAATGGGTGCGGATTCCAGTGCGTCGCCGATGTTCACGTAGTCGAGAACGATCGGGTTCTCGCCGGTTGCCTGCGCCGAAATGTTGCCGGCCTGCCACGTGTTGCCCGACACACCTTGGGCGAAATAGAGATAGGCGTCGTCGACAGGAACGGTTGGCGTGGCGGGTGTGGTGAATGTGTAGGCCCCTTCGCTGCCGCGCAGGCTGGGGGCGACGCCGGGAAAAATGGCCGGAACCGAGAGGTTGTTGCCCGCCGTGGTTTCACCCGGTCGGCCACCACCACCTCCTCCTCCCGAGCCACCTCCTGAGCCACCGCCTCCCCCGGATCCGCCCCCTCAAGGGGAGCCGCCACCGCCGCCAATTCCACCTCCCATGCCGCCACCTCCGGCAGCAGCCAGGAGTTCATCAATCGTGCTGGATCGTTTCATGGCTTGGATCTCCGCTTTGCATCAAGAACAAGGGGGAATCACCCTGCTGAACTCAGACCATGGGGGGTTCCTGATTCCAGGCTGAAGAGCTCGCCAAGGCTTGGAACGCAGTGCTGCAGAACCGCTGCCGATGGGCCGCTGATCTGCACCACGGCCCACCGAATGGGTTCAGCGGACGCTTGCCCACTCCGCGCTTCTGGGCGAGCATGGCTGCGGCGTCGCCGGAGTGGAGCAGCCGCGATGCAGGGAAAATTGATTCAGTCGGCCCTGTTTGCCGGGTCGGCGGCCCTGCTGCTCGATCCGTCGCAGGCCCCCTGGCTGCTGGGGCCGTTGCGGGCGGCCCTCAGCTGGGGGGAGACTCAGTGGCCCGATCCCGGCTGGGCCAGCCTGAGCGCGCTGGCGGCGAACCTGCCGACGGCCCTGGCGGTGTTCCTGCTGCTGCTCATTCCGATCACCTGGCTCAAGCCCCATTGAGCGTGCCGCTGGCCCGCCCGGTGGTGGGCTCGCAGCGCTCGGCCAGGCCGGCCACCGGCACCATCACCAGGATGGAGATGCTGCAGATCAGCCACTGCTGGGTGCCGAGAGGGGCGGTGTCGAAGAAGCGATTCATCCAGCCCAGCTGGCTGAACCCCAGCTGAAGCGCCGCCGCCAGGGCAATGCCCGCCAACAGCACCGGCGTGCGTCGCCAGTGGCGCCAGCCGAGCTTGCTGGCCTGGCTGATGCTCACTAGGTACACGATCTGAGCCAGCACCAGCGACTGGATCGCCATCGTGCGGGCGAGAGGCAGGCTGGTGCCATGGGAGCGGGCCCAGAGGAACACCCCGAAGATGAAGCACCAGTAGAAGGCCGACACCAGCAGCACCTTGCGCACGAGCCCGCCGCTGAGCAGGGGCTGGGCCGGCGGCCGCGGGGGTTGCTGCATCAGCCCGGGCGGCCGCGGCTCGAAGGCCAGCGGCACCGACAGGGAGAGCGAGCACACCATGTTCAGCCACAGCACCTGCAGGGCGGTGACTGGCAGCTCCAGCCCCAGCACGGCCCCCAGCAGGATCGTCATCGAGGCGCCGCCGTTCACCGGCAGCACGAAGGCCAGGGCCTTGCGCAGGTTGAGGTACACCGCCCGCCCCTCCTCCACGGCCGCCTCGATCGTGGCGAAGTTGTCGTCGGTGAGCAGCATGTCGGCCGCTTCGCGGGCCACCTCCGTGCCTCCCCGTCCCATGGCGATGCCGATGTCGGCCTGCTTGAGGGCCGGGGCATCGTTGACGCCATCGCCGGTCATGGCCACCACCTCGCCCCGGGCCTGCAGGGCTCGCACCAGGGCCAGCTTCTGGGCCGGCGCCACCCGGGCGAACACATCGGTGTCGTGGGCGATCGCCGCCAGCTCCTCCGGGGAGCAGTGCTCGAGCCGCCGCCCCTCCAGCGCCCGCACCGTGCCGTTCCTGCCCAGGCCCAGCTGGCTGGCGATCGAGCGCGCCGTTTCCAGGTGATCGCCGGTGATCATCTTCACCGTGATGCCGGCCTGCTGACAGGCCGCCACCGCCGCCAGGGCCTCGGGCCGCGGCGGATCGAGCATCCCCTGCAGGCCGAGGAAGTCGAGGCCGGCCTCGAGGTGGCTGGGCTGCAGCTCGGCCTGGCTGGCCTCGGCGCTGCCGATGGCAAACGCCAGCACCCGCTCCCCCTGGCGGGCCATCGTCGCCACGGCGGCCTCGATGGCCGCCCGGTCCAGCGGTGCCCGGCTGCCATCGGCCTGCAGCTGGCGGCTGCAGCGGGCCAGCACCGCCTCCACCGACCCCTTCATCAGGATGCGGCGGCTGCCGTGCAGGGTGGCCATGAACTGCTGTTCCGGGGCGAAGGGGATGGCATCGCGGCGGGGGTGCTGGTCGAGGGCTGCCTGCCGGTCGAGGCCCACGGCCGCCGCGGCCTGGAGCAGGGCGGTCTCGGTGGGATCCCCCACCAGTCCCTCCGTCTGGCTGGGGCGGGCATCGTTGCAGAGCAGGCCCGCCAGCAGGGTTTCCCGCAGGGCCAGATTGCGGCTGAGCGGATCGTCGTGGCCGCCGCTCGGCCGGCCCGCCGGCCAGAGCCGATCCAGGCTCACCAGCTCGCCGCCGGCGTGAATGTGCTGCACCGACATCCGGTTCTGGGTGAGGGTGCCGGTCTTGTCGGAGCAGATCACCGTGGTGCTGCCCAGGGCCTCCACCGCCGGCAGCTTGCGGATGATCGCGTTGCGGCGGGCCATGCGGTTCACGCCGATGGCCAGGGTGATGGTGACGATCGCCGGCAGTTCCTCCGGAATCGCGCCCACCGCCAGGGCCACGGCCCCGTCGAACATCTCCGCCGGCTGCCGGCCCCGGGCGAGACCCACCAGGAAGGTGAGCCCGGCCAGCACCAGCACCAGGCGCAGCAGCGTGTGGCTGAAGCCGCGGAACTTGCGCGTCAGCGGCGTGCTCAGGTTCACCTGCTCGGCCATCGAGCGGGAGATCGAGCCCACTTCGGTGGCGTTTCCCGTGGCCACCACCAGGCCCCGGCCTTGGCCCGCCGTCACCAGGCTGCCGGCGTAGGCCATGCCGAAGCGCTCCGCCAGCGGCGCCTCGACCGCCACCGCCGTGCTGCCCTTGCTTACGGGCAGCGATTCCCCGGTGAGGGCCGATTCATCCACCTGCAGCTGGCGGCAGGCCAGCAGGCGCAGGTCGGCGGGCACCTTGTTGCCCGCCTCGAGCAGCACCACGTCGCCGGGCACCAGGTCGTCGGAGCTCAGGCGCTGGCGCCGGCCGTCCCGCACCACCTCCACCTCGGTGCGCACGCTGCGGGCCAGGGCGGCGATCGCCGTTTCTGCCCGGCTCTCCTGGAAGAAGCCGATCACGGCGTTGATCACGGTCACGCTCCAGATCACCCAGGCATCGCTGGCCTTGCCGATCAGCACCTTCACCAGGCCCACGCTCAGCAGCGTGTAGAGCAGGGGATCGTGGAACTGGCCCAGGAAGCGCCGCCAGGTCGGTTTGCCGTGGCTCTGCTCCAGGCTGTTGCTGCCCCAGCGCCGCTGGCGCTGTTCGGCTTCGGCGCTGCTCAGGCCCTGCTCGGCGTCGCTGCCCAGCGCCTGCACCAGCTCGTCGGCGGCGATGGCATGGGGGCTAGGACTCCAGGGCGGGGCCACAGCTGCCGGGGGCGAGGCCATGGGGATCCTTGGGCTGCACCGACCCTATTCAGCCTGGGCCCGCATCGCCCAGCTCTGCTTGGCCCAGCTCGTCGGGCGGGCCACTGATCGAGTACTGCACCCGCTGTGGGAAGGGGATCTCAATGCCCTGCTGGCGGAAGGCCTGCCACACCGCCGTGTTCACCGCACTGCAGATGCTCACGTTGTCCATGGGATTGGCGATCCAGAAGCGGAGGGCGTACTGGATCGAGGAGTCGCCGTAGCTCAGTACCAGGCCGCGGGGCGGGGGGCTGGCCAGCACCCCCTCCACTTCCCGGGCGGTGTGCCCCAGCAGGGCCACCACCTCGGCCGGGTCGTGGCGATAGGCCGCCCCCACCAGCACCTGGCTGCGCCGCAGCCGGTCGCTGCCGGTGTAGGTGGTGGTGGTGGTGGTGAAGAAGGTCTGGTTGGGGATCACCAGTTCGGCGTTGTCGCGGTCACGCCAGAGCACGGCGGCCCGCAGGCCCAGGCTCCGCACCTCACAGGGATCGCCGTCGACGAACAGCACCTCCCCGGGACGCACCGACCCCTCCAGCAGCAGCCACAGGCCGCTGATGAAGTTGGAGAACACCTCCTTGATGCCGAAGCCCAGGCCCACGGAAAGGCCGCCGGCGATGGCCACGATCGCCGTGGCGTTGAACCCCAGGTGGTTGGCCACCCAGAGCAGGCCGATGGCCACCGTGAGGTAACGGAGCATCAGGCCGAGGGCCCGGCGGCTGCCGTCGCTGAGGGCCAGGGCCCGCTGCAGAAACCAGGCCAGGCCCTGGGCCGGCACCGCTGATCCCACCGCCACCAGATAGATGATCAGCACCGAGCGGGCCAGCTTGCCCAGGTCGAGGGGGATGCCGAACCACTGGCCAACGGGAATGATCGCCAGGTCCTGCACGCTGTCGAGCTGGCGGATCACCCCCAGGGCCGCCAGCACCAGGAAGCCGGGACGCAGCAGGCGGCTCTCCAGCAGATGCAGCAGCTCGCCCCGCACCAGTGGCCGGAGCACCAGGTGGAGCAGGTTGAGCCCCTGCCAGCCCAGATAGAGCATTCCCAGCGTCAGGCTGAAGCGCCAGGGATGGCCGCTGCCGGCCAACAGCCCACTGACCAGGGCAATCACGGCCACCGCCGCTGGCCGCAGCCAGCGCCGCAGTGCCTGGGGGGTGCGCCGGTTGCGCCCCAGCACCACGGCGGCCGTGACCGGCAGGGCCACCAGCAGCAGCTGGGCCACCACCGCCCCGCGCTGCAGGTAACCCAGCCAGCCGAAGATCTCGTGCAGAAGCTGATCCATCAGCGCGGCGGGGGCTGGAGGTCGTGGATCAGGGTGTCGACGGCGCCGCGCGGATCCTGGTCTCCGAAGATCACCTTCGCCAGCACCGCCGACAGGGCTTGGTCGACGGCGGGATTGGCCACCAGGGCCAGCACCAGGGGGTGGGCCGCCAGGGCCTGCTCGGCCGACAGCACCATGCTCTTGAGCACGGTGGAGCTGGCTATTGGTGCCGGCACGAAGCGGTTCACGGGCAGCAGGTCCTGCGACTCGAGGGTGAGGTTGCGCTGCACCAGCGGATTCACCGAGAAACGGGCCATTTCCATGGCGATGCGCCGCTGGCCAGGGCTGGAGTTGGCCCCGAAGGCCAGCACCCGCAGCCGGTTCACCGGGGTGGCGGCTCCCTGCGCTCCCCCGGGCAGGGCCGCCACCCCCAGATCGGCGCCCAGCTGCTTCTCCAGCCGGGAGATGGAGGAACTCCGGCAACTGATCCAGTCGAGTTGGCCCCGCCGCAAGCCATGCAGCAGCTCATCCTGGGTGGCGAAGAAGGTGATGTGCTGCTGGAACGAGGCGTTCTGGAGCCAGCCCAGCCAGAGCACCAGCTGGCGTCGCTCGGCGTCGCTCAGGGGAGTGCCCCGGCTGGCCTTGAGCAGGGCATCGCCGGCCCCAAGGCCGCCCAGGGTCCAGAAGAGTTGATGGGGGTCGATGCTCAGGTCAAAGCGCACCCCTTCGCTGCTGCGCCGCAGAATGCCTGCGAGATCCGTGGGGCTGCCCTCGGGCAGTCGCTGGTGGTTGAAGCAGGCCAGCTCGGGTTGTTGCGCCACCGGCAGGGCGGCCAGGCGCCCATCCGGCAGGCGGAGGCGGGCCAGGGTCTCCGGCTCGAGCTGGTTGAGGGTCTCCGCCGGCATGGAGAGGGGGTGCACCTGGCCCTGGCGCTGCAGGCGCATGGCGGTGGCGGCATTGATCAGCAGGAGGTCAGGTCCCAGGCCTGCCTGCTGCCGCCGCGGAAGCTGGGCAACCAGCTCGGCTTCGGGGAAGGCCACCAGCTGAATGGAAACGCCGGGATGGATCGCGCGGAACGCCTTGCTGAAGCGCTCCACCTGCTCGGTGCTGCGCTCGCGCAGTTCCCGATCGAGCTCTCTTCCGAGGGAATGCCCAGGGCCAGGTACACCGTGCCCCGCAGGCCTTCGGCCTTGCTCGGACCCGGGGGGTCGAGGTTTCCGGCGGCCAACCAGGTGAGCAGACCACTCAGCCCAGCCAGGGCGCCGGCGGCGAGGGCCGCCGCCAGCGGCCTGACGGGCAGCCGCTTCACTCCTCGGGATAGAGCAGGCTGGCGAGCTCGTCGGGGTCCACGTCGTAAACCCGGGCCAGGGTGGTCTCGACGGCGCTGGTCACCACGTCGGGCAGGAAGCGCATGGCGTTGATCGCATCATCGACGATCTCGTCGTTGAGCAATGGTTCGCCCCCCAGCTTCTCGTCGTTGATCACGGCCATCACCCAGCTCTGGTAAGCCGTGACCAGATCGGAAAATTCGAGCTCCGGGTCGTTCAGATCCAGGGCCATGGAGGCGTCTCCGGGGACGTTGCCTCTGCAGTTTGCCCACGAACGGCGCCCTGCCCACCGGTTGGGGCCCGGCCCTGAACCTGGTTCCCCCGCCGGGGCTGAATCGTGCGGGGTGGGATGGGCGATTCGTGAGGATGGGCTGACGTTCACCGCCCCGCGGCCCGTTGCCGATGGCCACTTTTCTGCCAGACGCCGCACCGGATGCCGCACCGGATGCCGCGCGCCTGCAGGCCACCCTGGTCGACTTCGCCCTGGCGGAGCTGGTGCGCCAGCACCGGGAGAGCTTTCAGCCCCTGTGGTCGGCCGACAGCTGGGCCAAACTGCTGATCTGGCTGGCGCTCAACTGCGGCTGCAGTGGCGATGAGGCGGGCCTGCGCCGCTTTGCCGAGGCCCTCGGCCCTGCCCTGGCCCTGCGGCTGCGGCGGCTGTTCTTCGAGCGGGAGCTGGCCGACCTCGACCTGCAGGTGATGGCCGATCCGGCCGAGCCCCAGGTGCTGGTGCTGCCCCTGGGTGCCGGGCAAGACCAGCTGCCCCTGGCCCAGGTGGCGGAGGCCCTGGAGCGGCTGGGTCTGGGGACCCAGCTGGTGGAGGATCAGGACCACTGGCGCTGCCTGGAGCGGGCCGTGGCCATTCCCTGGCGAGGGCCGCAGACAGCCCCGTCTGCAGCCCAGCCGGCCTAGCGGCCGCAGTCCGCCCTGGCCTCTGCCCCTGCCCGCACCCTGCCATGCCCGATCTGATCGCCGCCTATCGCAATGCCGGCTTCGAGGCCCTGGCCGATGGCGTGATGGCCTTCTTCGAGCGCCGTCCCGACCTGCAGCGCCCCGGTGTGGCCTTCGGCCCGGAGGCTGCGGCCGGTGCCGGCGGCGCCGCCGAGCCCGCCAAGGTGTCGACCGACATCAGCCTGGTGGCGATCGACCGCTCCGATCCCGAGGCCTTCGCCCTGGCGAAGGTGATCCTGCGGGGCGTGAGTGCTGCTCTGGACCGCTACCTGCAGGAGCGGCCGCTGTTCCGTGACTGTTGCCCGGAACAGGAGCTGTTCGTGAACCCGATCTTCAACCTGCAGCGCTACGCCCCGGGGGAGGGCTTCAAGCGCTGGCACTGCGACTGGACGATCAGCGACGAAGCCACCGAACCGGTGCACCGCGTGCTGGCCTGGATCCTTTATTGCAACTCCGTGGAGGAGGCCGGCACCGAGTTCCACTGGCAGCAGCACCACGAAGCAGCCGATCGCGGCAAGCTCGTGATCTTTCCAGCAGGCCCCTCCCACATTCACCGCGGCCGGGTGAACCACAGCCACAGCAAAACGATCGCCACCGGCTGGATCAACGCCGGCAGCCGCGAGGGCTATCTGCAGCGGCTGGCCAGGGGGTAGTCAGGCACCGCTGCCGGGCGGCGTGTGCGGATCCTGCGGCGGCCAGGGCAGTTCGTACTGCACCTGCTGGGGGAAGGGGATCACGATGCCGTGCGCCTGGAAGGCCGCCCAGATCGCCTGGTTCACCTCGCTGCAGATGCCGCCGTTGTCCATCGGGTTGGTGATCCAGAAGCGCAGCGTGTAGTTGATGGCGAAGTCGCCGTAGCTCTGCAGCAGCGCCTTGGGGGCCGGCATCGGCAGGACGCGCGGCACCGCCAGCGCCGTGGCCTCCAGCAGGGCGATCACCGTGGCCGGGTCGTGGTGATAGGCGGCCCCCACACTCACCTGGCTGCGCCGCATGCGGTCGGAGGCGGTGTAGGTGGTGGTGGCCTCGGTGAAGAAGGTCTGGTTGGGGATCAGCAGCTCGGCGTTGTCGCGGTCGCGCCAGAGCAGGGTGGCCCGCAGGCCGAGGCGGCGCACCTCGCAGGGGTCGCCGTCGATCATCAGCACCTCGCCGGGCCGCACCGAACCCTCGAACAGCAGCCACAGGCCGCTCACGAAGTTGGAGAACACCTCCTTGATGCCGAAGCCCAGCCCCACCGACAGCCCGCCGGCCACGGCGATCAGGGCGGTCGTGTTCAGGCCGAGGTTCACGGCCACGGCCACCAGTCCAAGCCCCACCACCGTGTAGCGCAGCATCAGCTCGGTGGCCTTGCGGCTGCCGTCGCTCATGCCCAGCGCCCGCTGCAGCAGCCAGGCGATTCCCGCGGCTGGCGGTCCGCAGCCCACCAGCACGAGGTAGATCACCAGCAGGGCATGAAAGACCTTTTCGGTGCTCAGACGGACCCCCATCAGCTGGCCCAGCGGAATCACGGCCAGGCTGCTCAGGCTGTCGACTTCGCTGATCAGCAGCAGCGCCGCCGCCAGGAGGTAGAGCGGCCGGATCAGGCGCGTGTCCAGGCGATGCACCTCGCGCTCTGGCAGCCAACGCAGCATCAGCCGCTGCAACAGACCCAGGGCGCTCCAGCCCAGCCAGAGCAGGGCCAGCAGCAGGGCCAGGCCGAAGGGTTGCCCGCCCACGGCGAGCACCAGGCAGGCCAGGCCGATCAGCAGTTGCCCCAGGTGGGGCATGGCCAGGGCCAGGGGCCCCTGGATCCAGCGCCGTCGTCGGCTCAGGCGGCACACCGCCACCACCGCCAGCACGATCAGCAGTTGCAGCAGCACCGTGGGCCGCTCGATGTAGCTCAGCCAACTGAGAACCTGCAGGAGGAGGTCGCTCATCGCTTGGGTTGCAGCAGCTGCACCAGCGCCTCAGCCGTCGCCGGCGGGGTGGCTTCCCCGAACACCAGTCGGGTGAACAGGGTCTGCACCTGTGGCAGACGACCGTCGTTGCCGTGGATCAGGGCGGCGAGGGCATTGGTCTGCCGCCCCTGGTCAAGGGCGGTGTGCATCGCCTGCAGTTGCTGGGAGCTCTGCAGCGGCAGGTTCACGAACCGGTTGGCCGGCAGCACGGTCAGGGACCCCATGGTCATCGTTCGCTGGCTGAGCGGGTTGGCGCTGAAGCGCGCGAATGCCAGAGCCAGCCGGCGCGCGTTGCCGCTGGAGTGGCGGCCAAGGGCGATCACCCGCAGCCGATTGAAGGGAGCGGCGCGTTGCTCGCCGGGCCCATCGGGCAACGGTGCCACGCCGAGGTTGCTCCCCAGATGGCGGCGGATCATCCCCAGGTTGACGCTGCTGCAGGGAATCCATGCCACCTGCCCAGCCAGAAAGGCCGCGATGGCCTCCTGCTGGTTGGCGAAGAACATCACCCGTTGCTGGCCGCCGGCCTGTTGCAGCCAGGCCAGCCAGCCCACCAGGGCCTGCTGATTGGCCTGGCTGAGCGGCTGTCCTTTCAGCGTCTGGATCAAGGCAGGAACGGCCCCCAGGCTGCCGGCGCTCCACACCAGTTCCACCGCCTCCACAGAGAGCCCAACGGGCCTGCCGCTGGCGCTCAGGCGCAGCAGGTCGTCGAGGTTGCGTGGCGGTTCGGGCACCTGGCGGCGGTTGAAGCAACCCACCTGGGTCTGCACCATCAGGGGGAGGCCCGCCAGTCGGCCCTGCGGATCCCGCACCCGCTCCAGCATCGAGGGCTCGAAACTCTGCAGAAGCTCGGGGCTGGCGGGATAGGGAACCACCAGGCCATCGCGCAGCAGCGTCAGGGCTGTGTCCCCATTCACGAACAGCAGATCCGGTTCCAGGCCGGCGCGGCTGCGGCGTTGGATCGCGGCGAGGAGCTGATCGACGGGATAGATCGCCACCTGGACGGTGGCCTCCGGGTGGATCCGGAGCAGGCCCCGTTCCACCAGCTTCAGGCGGTTCTGAAAGTCCTCGCGCAGATCGTTGTCGAGCCGCTGATCGCTGTTCGTGACCAGCGCCAGGTGCAGGGGGGTGGGCACCTGCACGCGTCCGCCGCAGCCCGCCAGCAGCAGGGCGGTGGCCAGCAGCGTCAGGAGCGGGCGGCGCATGGCCGGCATCATCCCTCCGTTCTCCGTTCGCTTCCAGGGTTCAGCCATGGGGCCGCCGCCAGCGCAGCGGCACGATCTCCGCCCGCCCCGGCCGCAGCAGGCCCAGGCGGATCGGCCGGGGCGGTCCGTCCGGCGGCAGCGTCACCTCCACCCAGAGCTGCTCGCCCGCGGGGCGCCGGGAGGGATCCTCCACATCCGGCGGAATGAAGAACGCCACGGGTGCATCCAGGCGGGCCATCGGGGTGCCGTCGACCGGTTCGATCCAGGCCTGCCTCCGGCCCTGGCCAACGCCTTCGGCCGGCACGGCTGCGGCGGCCAGGGCTTCCAGCCGGTTCTTGCGCACCACCAGCTCCACAGGCGTGAGGGTTCCCGCGGCCGGCAGCGCGGCGGCGGTCCCCACCGGTCTGAGCGGCACCACCAGCTGCAGGCTCACGTAGCGGCCGCGGATCGGCAGGTCGGGGTCGTGGGGGGCGCTGCGGACCCAGGCCCGTGGCAGCCGCGCCCGATCCGCCAGCATCACGGCGCCGAGGCTGAGCAGCAGGCTGCCCTGGAGCAGGCCCAGCAGCAGCCCCGCCCTGCGCGGGGAGAGGGGTGGCAGCGGGCGCTTCATTCCGGTTCTGCCGCCGTGGGGGTGGCCTGGCCCTGGCCGGCGCCGCCCGTCAGGCGGGCGAGCATCCGCCGCCGCAGCTGCTCGAGGGCCCAGCCGCCCAGCAGGCACAGCAGGCCCAGGCCGATCATGCCCAGGGAGCGCTCGAGCCGCCCCGCCACTTCGGCCAGGTAGAAGCTCAGCACCGTGCCGGCCACCAGGGCGGTGCCGAGGTTGATCCGCTCGGCCCGGCTGTCGCCCACCCCCCAGGCGATCAGCAGGATGCCGCCCAGGCCATGCCAGGCGTAGCTCCAGGGGGTGATCGGGCTGAGGATGGCCATCCCGGCCAGGATCCAGCCCGCCGCCACCGCCAGGGGCCAGAAGCTCCGCCCCCGCAGCCGCCAGCCCAGCAGCAGCGGTGCGCCGATGGCGATGGCCCAGCCCAGGGCGGCCAGGCCGATCGGCAACGTGCCGCGCAGCAGCTGGAGCTGATGGAGCCCATCGGCAGGCCGGTTGGCCGCCGCCAGCAACCAGATCAGGTCGGCCGGCAGCAGCGCCAGCCCCCCCAGCCAGAGCAGCACCCGGCGCCCGGGTTCGGGGCCGCGGCCGCGCGGCGCCGCCAGGTAGGTGAGGCTCAGCAGCAGGATCGCCGCGCTCGGCACGGCCCCCACCACCCAGCCGCCACCCGGGGGGCCTCCCAGTGGCGACTGGCAGCGCCACAGCCACTCGCTCACCAGCCAGAGGGGCATGAGCAGGGCCCCCAGCGCCAGCTGCGGCCACTGGCGCAGCAGTCCCCAGCCCAGGCCGGCGCCGGCGGCCCAGAGCAGCAGGCCGGCGGGCCAGTGGGCCTGCAGGTGGAAGAGCTGGCCCACCAGAAAGATGCCGCCCCCCAGGGCGACGCTGCCGGCGCCGTGCAGGGCCACCGCCAGCGCTGGAAAGCCCCGGCTGCTCCAGGCCGCCGCCCCATGCAGCGCAATCAGCACGGCCACCGCCAGGCCGAAGCGCCCCCCGGGCGCCATCTCATCCCAGTGGGCCGCCACCAGCAGCAGCAGGCCGGCGGCCAGCAGAACGACCCCCAGCCCCAGGCACACCAGGATCGGTGCCCGCAGCCCCGGCCGCACCCGCGCCTGCTCCCAGCGCTCGATCGCAGCGGCGCTGGCCGGATCGATCAGCTCCGCGGCCACCCAGCGCGCCAGGGCCCTCTGCCAGTCATCAGCCATGGCCCTGTCTAGGGCGGGTGGGCCCGGCTGGCTGCGGTGCGCCCGGCTGGCTGCCGTGGGCCCGGTCCAGCTGCCGGCCCGCCCACTTTGCGAGCATGGCCCGATTGCCTGCGCCTGCCCCCGTGACCGAGGCCGCCACCGCCCCCGCAGCTGCCGAAGCGGCCGACGCCCTGCCCAAGACCTACGACCCCGCCGGCACCGAGAGCCGCTGGCAGCAGGCCTGGGAATCGAGCGGCGCCTTCCATCCGGATCCGGCGGCCCCCGGCGAGCCGTTCTCGGTGGTGATTCCGCCGCCGAACGTGACCGGCAGCCTGCACATGGGCCACGCCTTCAACACGGCCCTGATCGACACGATCGTGCGCTTCCAGCGCCTGCGGGGCAAAAACGTGCTGTGCCTGCCCGGCACCGATCACGCCTCGATCGCCGTGCAGACGATCCTCGAGAAGCAGCTCAAGGCCGAGGGCCAGCGCAAGGAAGACCTGGGCCGCGCGGCCTTCCTGGAGAAGGCCTGGGCCTGGAAGGCCCAGAGCGGCGGCACGATCGTCGGCCAGCTGCGCCGGCTGGGTTACTCGGTTGACTGGCAGCGCGAGCGCTTCACCCTCGATGCCGGCTGCAGCGCCGCCGTGGTGGAGGCCTTCAACCGCCTGCACGAGCAGGGGCTGATCTACCGCGGTGAATACCTGGTGAACTGGTGCCCCGCCTCGGGCTCGGCGGTGAGCGATCTGGAGGTGGAGATGAAGGAGGTGGACGGCCACCTCTGGCACTTCCGCTACCCGCTCAGCGGTGGCGCCGCCGCCGATGGCCGCACCCACCTGGAGGTGGCCACCACCCGCCCGGAAACCCTGCTGGGCGACACGGCCGTGGCCGTGAACCCGAAGGACCCCCGTTACGCCGCCCTGGTGGGTCAGACCCTCACGCTGCCGCTGGTGGGCCGCCCGATCCCGATCGTCGCCGACGACCACGTGGATGCCGACTTCGGCACCGGCTGCGTCAAGGTGACCCCCGCCCACGACCCCAACGATTTCGCCATCGGTCAGCGCCACAACCTGCCGCTGATCACGGTGATGGCCAAGGACGGCTCGATGAACGAGGCCGCCGGCCGCTTCCAGGGGCTGGATCGCTTCGAGGCGCGCCAGGCCGTGGTGGCGGCCATGGAGGCCGAAGGCTTCCTGGTGAAGGTGGAGGACTACCGCCACAGCGTGCCCTTCTCCGACCGCGGCAAGGTGCCGGTGGAGCCGCTGCTCTCCACCCAGTGGTTCGTGAAAACCGAGCCCCTGGCGGCCCGCTGCCGCGAGGCCCTGGAGCACGCCGATCCCCGCTTTGTGCCGGAGCGCTGGAGCAAGGTGTACCGCGACTGGCTCACCGACATCCGCGACTGGTGCATTTCCCGCCAGCTGTGGTGGGGCCATCGCATCCCCGCCTGGTTTGTGGTGAGCGAAACTGGCGGCGTGATCACCGACACCACGCCTTATGTGGTGGCCCGCGATGCCGCGGAAGCCCGCGCCAAGGCCGAGGCCCAGTTCAGCGGCGGCACCCACGCTCAGCCCCTGGTGCTCGAGCAGGATCCCGACGCCCTCGACACCTGGTTCTCCAGCGGCCTCTGGCCCTTCTCCACCCTCGGCTGGCCCGATGCGGATGCCGCCGATCTGGCCCGTTGGTATCCCACCAGCGTGCTGGTGACGGGCTTCGACATCATCTTTTTCTGGGTGGCCCGGATGACGATGATGGCCGGCGCCTTCATGCAGGAGGGCGGGCAGCCGGTTGGCGGCCGCGACACCTGGATCCCCTTCCAAGATGTGTACATCCACGGCCTGGTGCGGGATGAACACAACCGCAAGATGAGCAAATCGGCGGGCAACGGCATCGACCCGCTGCTGCTGATCGATCGCTATGGCGCCGATGCCCTGCGTTTCGCCCTGGTGCGCGAGGTGGCCGGTGCCGGCCAGGACATCCGCCTCGACTACGACCGCCAATCCGACACCTCCGCCACGGTGGAGGCCTCGCGCAACTTCGCCAACAAGCTCTGGAACGTCACCCGTTTCGCGCTGATGAACCTGGGTGGCCAGACGCCTGCCTCTCTGGGGGAGCCTGATCCCGCCGCCCTGCAGTTGGCCGATCGCTGGATCCTCTCCCGCCTGGCGCGGGTGAATCGTGAAACGGCTGAGCGCTACGGCTCCTACGGCCTCGGTGAAGCGGCCAAGGGGCTCTATGAGTTCGCCTGGAACGAGGTGTGCGATTGGTATGTGGAGCTGATCAAGCGGCGCCTGCAGGTGCCGGCTGATCTCGCGGGCGAAGCCCGCACAGCGGCGCTTGCCGATCAGCGCACCGCCCGCCAGGTGCTGGCCAAGGTGCTGAGCGAGCTGTTTGTGATGCTCCACCCGCTGATGCCGCACCTGAGCGAGGAGCTCTGGCATGGCCTCACCGGCTCTTCGGACGAGACCTTCCTGGCGCTGCAGCCCTGGCCGGTGCTTGACGTTGCTGCCCTCGACGACGACCTCGAGGCGTCGTTCAGCGAGTTGATTGAGGCGATCCGGGTGGTGCGCAACCTGCGCGCCGTGGCCGGCCTCAAGCCGAGCCAGAGTGTGCCGGTGCGCTTCGTCACCGGCCGCGGTGCCCTGGCCGCGGTGCTCAGCGCCGCTACGGCCGACATCACCGCCCTCACCCGCGCCGAGCGCGTGGAGGTGCTGGATCCAACCGCCGCGGAAGCCAATCCCGCCACCAAGGCCCTGGCCGGCGTGAGCGGCGAGCTGCAGGTGCTGCTGCCGATCGAAGGCCTGGTGGATCTCGACGCCCTGCGCGCTCGCCTGGAGAAGGACATCGCCAAGGCCGACAAGGAGATCAAGGGCCTTGCCGGGCGCCTCGCCAACCCCAACTTCGCCGGCAAGGCCCCGCCCGAGGTGGTGGCTGAGTGCAAGGCCAACCTGGCGGAAGCGGAAGCCCAGGCCGAGCTGGCGCGCAAGCGACTCGCAGATTTGGGCTGAGGCGGACCAGGGGGGCCAACACGCTTAGGATGTACCCATACATCCAAGGCGCCTGGCCATGGCCACCACCCGCCTGTTTCGCAACGGCCATTCCCAGGCCGTGCGCATTCCCGCCGAGCTCGCCTATCCACGCAGCGATCTGGAGCTGGAGATCGAGCGGGTTGGGGATGAGCTTCGGATCCGGCCGGCCGGTCGGCCCATTCGCGGGGCCCTGACAGCTCTGGCCCGCTTTTCACCGGAGTTCATGGCCGCCGGCCGCGGCGATCAGGAACAGGCCGAGCGGGAGGCCCTGTGAGCCTGCGGCCTCTTTATCTGCTCGACACCAACATCTGTATCTATCTCATGAAAGATCAGCCGCCCCAGGTGGCTGATCGGTTTGCTGCCTGCCGGGTGGGGGAAGTGGTGATCTCGGCCATCACCGCAGCGGAGCTGGAGTTTGGTGTGGAGGCTTCCGGAGAGGAGGCTGATCGCAACCGCGAGGCTCTCGAGCAGTTCCTGTTGGAGGTGCCGGTGGTCCCGTTTGATCGGAGCGCGGCTCGTGCCTATGGCCCCGTCCGCTGGGCCACGCGTCTGCGTCGCCGCGATGCCCTCGACAAGCTGATCGCTGCCCACGCGCTTGCCCTGGGCGTCACGCTGGTGACCAACAACCCGGCCGATTTCCAGCCCTACGCCGACCTCCGGATTGAGAACTGGGTGGAGTGCTGATCAACACCCGACCTCCCAGATCGGCACCAGACCACTGGCCAGGATCCCCGTGAACTGTGCTGGGCAGCGCATCGAGGCCACCAGCTGCTGTTCCGGTCCCTCCGGCGCGATCTGCACGGTGCGGGTGCTGGGTGCGAAGCCGGCGCTGTTGGCGGATCTGCGGCGCGCCATGGCTCAGGCGTTGGGCATGCCGGCCGTGAGCCGGTGCAGGGCGCTGTAGTCGAGCTCATCCAGCCCGGCGGCGGTGGCCCGCTGCAGCAGCTGGGCCAGACCGCCAAGCCCCTCCGTGTTCAGCCCCGCCCCAGCGGCGGCCTGCAGGAACAGCTGCAGGTCTTTGCGCAGGTGGGCGGTGGGGAAGTTGGGGTTGGCATAGTCGTCGGCCAGCTCTTTGGCCAGCTTTTTGTCGAAGGTGGGGGCGTAGAGGGCGCTGGCGCGCAGGATGGCCATGAACGCCTCCACGTCCACCCCCGCCTGCTGCACCAAGTGCAGGCTCAGGCTGAAGCTGTGGGTGAGGCTGGCGATCAGCTGGTTGAGGGCCAGCTTGGTGCTGAGCGCGGCCCCCACCGGCCCCAGGTGGTGTGGCGCGCCGCCCAGATCGGCCAGCACCGGTTGGGCCCGCTCCAGGGCGGCGGCAGTGCCGCCGGCCATCAGCTGCAGGGTGCCGGCCAGGGCCTCGGGCCTGCTGCCCAGCACCGGCAGTTCCAGCAGCTCGGCGCCCCGCTGCGCCAGCCCTGCCGCCAGGGCCTGGCTCTCGTCGGGCGCGATCGTGGCCACCTGCAGCACCAGCTTTCCCGCCAGCTCGGTACCCGCCTGATCCAGCAGCATGGCACCGGTGGTGGGGCCGTCGCTGAGCACGGTGAGTACCAGCTCGCCGGCGGCGATGGCTTCGGCGGGCGTGGCGGCCATCCGTGCCCCCAGGGCCAGCAGGGGCGCCCCGCGGTCGGGGGTGCGGTTCCACAGCGTGAGCTGGTGACCGCAGGCCAGCAGCCGTTCGGCGATCGCACCCCCCAGCAGACCGGTGCCCAGCAGGCTGATCTCCATCGGCGGGGTGCGGCGGCGGCGCTCAACCTACCGGCCGCGAACCGCTGGCCTCAGGGGGCCGCCACCAGCCGGCCGTCCTCCAGGGTCACCACCCGGTCGGCGATGTCGAGGATCTTGTTGTCGTGGGTCACCATCACAATCGCCGCCCGCTGTTCGTTGGCCAGACGGCGGAACAGCTCCACCGCCATGCGGCCCGACTCCTTGTCGAGGGCGGCGGTGGGTTCATCCGCCAGCAGCAACCGCGGTTGGGGTGCCAGGGCGCGGGCGATCGCCACCCGCTGCTTCTGGCCCCCCGAGAGCTTCTCGGGGTAGTAGCGCGACCGCTCCGCTAGCCCCACCTCCGCCAGCAGGGCGGCGGCGCGTGCACCCATCGCCGGTCGCCCCCGATCGAGCCAGGCGGGGTGCACCTCCAGCCCCACCCGCACGTTCTCCAGGGCGGTGAGGTAAGGCAGCAGGTTGTGGGCCTGGAAGATGAAGCCCACCTCACGCCGCAGGCGGGTGAGGGTGCCGGCCTCCGCGTGCAGCAGCTCGGTGCCCAGGATCCGCAGGCTGCCGCATTGGGCCGCCCGCAGGCCGCCCAGCATCGTGAGCAGGGTGGTCTTGCCGGAGCCGGAGGGCCCGGTGAGGATCACGATTTCTCCGGGCCGCACGCTCAGGTTCACGTCGCGCAGCACCGGTTTGCTGGCCCCCGCCTCCTCGAAGCTGTGGTCGAGGTGCGCGACGGTGATCAGCGGCTCACTTTCGGGCGCTGCCGGCTGGGGTGGCGCGGTTTTGCCAGGGGGCGTGGAGCGGGCCGGATCCGGGCGTGCCATGCCTAGAAGATGTCGGCCGGATCCAGGCGGCGCAGCTCGCCCGTGGCCAGCCAGCCCGATATGCCGCACACCGCCAGGGTGAAGGCGAACACCAGCACCACCCGCCCTGCCGACATCACCACCATCAGCGAGGTGGAGCGGGCCAGGAAGGTGTAGAGCCCGAGCGAGAGCAGCAGGCTGGGGGCGAAGGCCAGCAGCGCCAGGATCAGCGACTCCTGCAGGATGATCCCCACCACGAAGCCATCGTCGTAGCCGATCGCCTTGAGGGTGGCGTACTCGGCCAGGTGATCGCTCACGTCGGAGTAGAGGATCTGATACACGATGATGCCGCCCACCACCAGGCCCACCAGCACCCCCAGGCCGAAGATCAGGCCGAAGGAGGTGTTCCGCCGCCAGTAGGCCACCTCGGCAGCGGCCAGCTCCTCGATCGTGAACACCTTCACGGAGGGATCGAGGAAGGTGGCCAGGGTGGCCTTCACCCGCAGCGGATCCACGCCCGGTTGCAGCTGGATCACCCCCATCTGGATGTCATCGGCACTCTGGTTGGGGAAATAGTTCTTGAAGTTGGTGCTGGAGGTCACCAAGTTGATGTCGGCCGCAAACGTGAGCCCCATCGTGAACAGCCCGGTCACCACGGCCCGCACGCCCCCCAGCTCGGTCTCGTAGCGCCCCTCGCGCCGCACCGTCTCGGCCACCGGGCCGGCGTTGGCCTTGGAGCGCACGTCGAACAGCAGCGCATCGCCGCGTTGCAGCACCAGCGGATCGCGCTCCAGCTCGGGAATCCGCAGACCCGGGTTCTCCGGGGCCAGGCCGAAGAGCAGGGCCTGCTTCTGCTGGCGGGTGTCGCGGTTGAGCCATTCGCTCAGACCCAGGTACAGCGGTGTCACGGCCTTCACCCCTTCCACCCCCAGGGCCTGGGTGAGGCGGGCACGGGGGAAGTTGAGCTGCTCCCCCAGATAGAGGTAGCGGCCGCTCACCATCACCAGCTCGCCGTTGATCCGCTGGATCGGTCGCTTCTGGCTGTCGTAGAGCCCGCCGGAGAGCCCCAGCTGGAAGAACACCAACACGTTGGCGAAGCTCACGCCGGCGATGGCGGCGGCCAGGCGCATCGGCCGGTGGATCGCCTGGCGCCAGGCCAGGGGGGTGCGGCGCAGCACGGCGGGCAGCTTCATCGCGGGCTTGGCTGCGACAGGCCGCTCTGCTGCCGCCGCTGCTGCTCCCGAAGCTCCTCCAGCCGCTGCTGCTGGGCCTGTTTCTGCTCGGGCGTGAGCGGATCGAACAGCACGTTCACCTGCAGGTAGTTGATGGCGCTGGCCACGGCCGCCGCCTCTGGCCCCAGACCCACCTTCACCTCGAACACCCGCCGGTCGAGGTTCTCGCCCGCATCGCCGCTGAACACGCTCTGGCGGCTCACCTGGCGGGCGATCTCCACCACCCTGCCCTCCATCTGCTTGCCGGGGAAGCCGTCGGCGCTGATCACCGCCCGCTGGCCCAGGGTGATGCCGCCCCGGTCGGTCTGATACACCTCGGCGATCACCCCCATGCGGCTGCTGTCGCCCAGCTCGAGGATGCCGTCGTCGCCCACCTTGTCGCCCGGATAGGCGTTGATCTTGAACACCGTGCCGCCGAAGGGCGCCCGGATCGTGGCCTTGGCCAGCTCGGCCTGATCGCGGGCCAGGGTGGCGCGCGACTCCTCCAGTTCGGCCCGCAGGGTGGCCTCGTCGCTGAGGGCCTGCTCCAGGTTGGCGCGGCTGGTGCTCTCGATCGTCACCCGCCGGTCGCGCACCTCGGCGCTGCTGGCCCCCTCCGCGAACAGCTGGCTGTAGCGGCGCAGTTCCACTTCCGCCTGGGCCAGTTCAGCCCGGTAGCGGCTGATCACGCTGGCCTGGGCGCTGAGCTTGCGCTCGGCCACGGCCACGGCCGCCTGGGCTTCGCGCACGCTGCGATCCAGGCTCACGGCACTCTCCATCACCGCCAGCACCTGTCCCTTCTCCACCTGCTGACCCTCCTTCACCCGCAGCTCGCGCACGGCGTCGTTGCTGAGGGAGGCCGGCACGGACACCTTCACCACCCGATCGAGGGGCTCCACCCGGCCGAGGGCGGCGATGCGGCGAGGCAGGGGCTGGCTGTGGCGCTCCTGGTCAGCCTGGCGCTGCTGCTGGCGTTGCACGGTCACGGCAACCAGGGCTGCGGCCAGCCCCACCCCCGCCACTGCCGCCGCCAGCCAGCGGCTCCAGCAACGTCCCGCCTCCTCAGGGTGGCGGTCGGCCATGGCGCTCTCCGCAGTGCCTCCCCGTTGTAGGCAGGGGGGTCGCCCCTGGCGATGGCTGGTGCCGGTCCGTTTCAGCGCGCACCATGGAGGGGGTCCCCCACCGCTCTGCCCATGGATTCCCAGCCGACACGCACCTGGGACTGGCTGGCCATGCACGACGCCCCGGCACCCCCCGCGGCGGGCCAGCCGGTGCCGGCGGAGCGGCTGGCGGCCTACCTCGATGGGGAGGAAGCCCGGCTGCACCGCCTGGCCCTGGTGGTGGAGGGCATGCGCGAGTGTCTGGAGGCCGTGGGGCTGCTCAGTGAGGCCCAGCTGCTGGCCAAAATCGAGGAGATCGATCTGCGCGACGGCCAGGCCGATGGCCGCCAGGGAGGGGCCGTGCGCACCCGCTGTGGGTCCTGCGGCCGGCTCAACACCGGGGCGCGCCGGCGCTGCCTCTACTGCGGCAGCCAGGATCTGCGCAGTGTGGGCGACACGCCGGCGTGACCTTCTCCCCTGACGGCCTGACCCCAGCGCTCGCGGCCCTGCAGTCCCCCTGGGGGGCCGTGGTCTTCGTGCCCCTCTATGCCCTCTGGGTGACGCTGCTGCTGCCGGGGGTGTGGGCCTCGATGCTCGCCGGTGCCCTCTACGGCACCGCCTGGGGGAGTGTGGTGGTGTTTGTGGGGGCCTGCCTCGGTGCCCTGGCCGCCTTCCTGCTGGGCCGCACCTGGCTGCGCGACTGGGCGCGTCGCCGCCTGGCCGCCGTGCCGAAGCTGCAGGCGGTGGAGCAGGCCGTGAGCCGGGAAGGCCTGAAGCTGGTGCTGCTCACCCGCCTCTCGCCTGCCTTTCCCTTCTCCCTGCTCAACCTGGCCTATGGGCTCAGCGAGGTGAGCCTGCGCGACTACACCATCGGTCTGATCGGCATCCTGCCCGGCACGATCCTGTTCTGCGGCCTGGGGGCCCTGGCCGGCGATGTGGCCCGCTTCGGCGAGGTGCTCAGCGGCGAGGCCGACGCCGGCACCTGGACCCTGCGGGTGGTGGGCATCCTGGCCACCCTCGGTTCGGTGTGGCTGGTGGGAAGGGCGGCGCGCCGGGCGCTCGCCCCTCCCGACGCCTGAGGGGAGGGCTCAGGCCAGCGGCAGCGTGGTGGCGGTGGGGTCGCTGGCTGCTGTCAGCCCGGAGGTTGAAACCGGGACCACTTGAGAAGACAAGCTGGAGGGCGACGCTGGCAGCGTGGCGTAAATTTCGCAATTGGCCAGGTCGCTCGCCAGATAGGCAGTGCCGTTGCAGTTGTTGAGCACGGCGCCGAAGTCGAGATACTCCACCGAGTTGGAGTCAAATTCGGCGCTCACCCCGAGCAGCACCCGGCCGGTGGAGCTCTGGCTGGCGCTGATCACCTCCAGGCCTTCCGGAGAGCGGCTCACCTGCTGGTAGGTGACGAAGTCGACGTCGTTCACGTTGGTGACGTCGTAGATCACCAGCAGGCCGCCCTGGGTGACGGGATCCAGGCTGGTGCCGTCGCCGGTCTTGGCGCCGGCGGTGGTGCGCTCGAGGGAGCCCACGGCGTAGAAGCGGCTGTTGTATTCGAAGACCACCACGCTCTCCGGCTCCGCACCCTTGTCGTCGCTGCGGCCGTCGTCGTAGATGCCGGCGAACTGGGCGATGTTCTGCAGGCTGGTGTTGTAGGCCGTGCCACCAATGAAGTCGGTCATCCAGCTGTCCCAGAGCAGCTGGCCGGTGATGCCATCAAACAGGCTGAGGCTGCGGGAGCCGAAGCTCACCGGCGTGCCGGTGCGGGTGCCCGATTCAAAGGTGAAATCGTTGGTGGGATCGTTGTCGGCGAGGTTGGCGCTCAGGACTAGGGCTTGATTTCTGAGAGTGCTGTCGGAGGCATTGTTGACGATCAGCTTGAGGCGGTTGGGGACGGTGGCGTAGGTGCCGCCATTCAGACTCCCGTCCCGGCGCTCATCGACATAGCCGGTGTACTCCCGCGAATCGCCCTCATTGGCGGTCACGAAATAGACGTTGCCGCCCTGCTCCCAGGCGGCAATGCCGTCGGCCATGCGCAGACCCATCACGTTCTGATTGGTGAGGGGCTTGAAGATGGCGCTGAAGTTCTCATCATTGGCGGGTGGCCCATCCCGATCATCCAGATCCACCGACACCTGGCTGTAATCCACCCAGCCCAGGCCGATGTAGGCCTCCACCTGGTTGTTGGCCAGATTGATCCGGGCCACCGTGTTGTTTTCCTGCAGGGTCACGAACAGGTAGCCGCCGGCGGCGGACACGTATTCGGGCTCGGCATCCTGGCCGAAGCTGGTGGTGATGCCGGCCTTGCCGCTGAAGCGGATGCCGCTGCCCAGCAGGTCCACGCTGCTGTCATCGAGATCGGGGAAGGTGACCTCGGCTTCGGAGAAGCTGAGGTTGCCGCCCTGGCCGCTGATGTTGATGATCGACACGCTGCCGATCGGATCCACGCTGTAGTCGGCGTTGGGCTGCCCCTCGTTGGCGATGTAGAGCTGGCTGCCGTCGGCGCTGAAGCGCATGCCGTCGGTGAGGAAGCCGGTAGTCACCACCGCCACTTCGGTGAGCTTGCCGGCGGCGTTGAGGCTGTAAAAGCGGATCTGGCTTTCGGGCGTTGCCGTGTTGGCCGGATCGTCGTAATTCTCCGGGGTGGTGGCAATGGCGATCAGATTGCCGAAGGTGGCCACCGAGGTGGTGAAGAAGCCGCTCAGCTCCAGCTGGCTCACTAGCTGGGGATTGGTGGGGTCGCTCCAATCGGTGAGCGACACAAGATTGCTGCCGCCGCATGAAATGGTAATGAGGCGATTGGCGATGGCTACTGACGCGCTGATCTCGGCCACCAACCCGTCTTTGCCGGGGGTCGGATCCTGGGAGACGTCGCTCAGGTCGATCCGGCCCAGCAAGGGATCTATGGGTTCCGCTAGGGGGGGCGGCGCCACAGGCCGGCGGCCCCGCGGCGTGAGGGGATCCACGATCCGTTGGAGCGGACTTTGGGACGGGCTGGGGAAGCGAGCGGCCATCGGCGGAATGCCAGATCCCGTGAAGTTCCCATGGCTGCTGGCGCCATTCGTTATGGCGCGGTGAAGAGGTGGCCCTGATCACCTTGGCGAGTGTTCTGGGCGTCGTTTGTGCCCTTCTGGGGCGCCCAGGTCCTGCTGTTCAGGTCCTGTTTCGCCCCTGATCGGAATCTTCCACCGTCCAGTCGCGGATGGCGGCGATCAGCACGAACCAGCCGAGCCGGAGCCGGCCCCAGGCCCCGGGGCGGGCCGCCAGCCTGTCGTATTTGGCGCGCCCGCAGGCGGTCTTGATCCAGCGGTAGGCGGCGTGCCGTTCCATGGCTGGGCAACGGGGTTGTTGTCAGCGTTGACTTTGGCGTTTCACTGCCAGCAATGAGGTGATGGATGGGTGACGCGCCATGGCTTTCCCTCGACGACCTCTCCCATGCTGAAGCTGCCGGGTGCCGTTGCGGCCGTTGTTGCTGCGCTTGCGGACGGGCCTGCGATTGCTTGATCTTGCACCGTACCCGGCATTCCGGGGGGCTGGGTTGGGAGCCCGGCAGTGCGTGCCGCCACCCCGGGCCTGGTTGCTCCGAGCGTGGGGGTGTCCAGGGGGTTGGGGCGGGCGCTCCGGGGGGGGGGGGGGGGGGCGGGCGACGCGGGGGGGGGGGCTCCCCCCCCGGGGGTGGGGTGGGCGGGGGGGGGGGGTGCCGGGGGGTGGGGGGGGGGGCCGGGGGGGGGGGGGGGAGGTGCGTCCGGCAGTCGGTCCAGGGTGGGTCCCAATGCCGGGGGGCCTGTAAACCGCCGGGGGTCCGCTGAGCAACCCCGTTCAGGACTGACACCACTCTTGCCGACTTCAGCTGGGAGACATTGCTTGACAAAGGGCCAGCCTCTGTCAAGGGTTTAGGGGAGTCATGCACGCGTCATGAACGGAGCCCAAGCCCTGGTGAAGTTGCTTGAGCAGCACGGGGTCACTCATGTGTTTGGCATTCCCGGCGCAAAGGTCGACAGTGTGTTTGAAGCATTGCTCGATTCCCCGATCGAGCTGGTGTTGTGCCGACATGAGCAGAACGCTGCGTTCATGGCTCAGGCCGTGGGTCGCCTGAGCGGCAAAGTTGGCGTCTGTCTGGTGACATCGGGGCCGGGGGTCACCAACCTGGTGACCGGTCTGGTTACGGCGACTTCTGAAGGCGATCCCGTGCTGGCGATCGGTGGTGAGGTGCCGCTAGACGATCGCTCCAAGCACACCCATCAGGCGCTGGATGGCGTGGATGTGATGCGGCCTGTGACCAAATATGCCCAGTCAGCGCTCATGGTTCATAGCCTTCATGAAGCGTTCGGCAATGCGGTACGCGCCGCGGAGAGCGGTCGTCCTGGTGCTGTGTTTCTCGGCTTGCCCAAGGATGTTGGCCTGGCTGAGTGCCCCGCTGATCTGTCGCGGGGGTGGGCGCGGCCGGTGCAGCTCGGCGCAGCCGCGGGCTCGGAGCTTCGCCGTGCTGCTGAGCTGATCAATGCCAGCCGCAAACCCCTGCTGCTGCTCGGTATGCAGGCATCGCAGAGATCGCTGGCGCAATCTCTCCAGGCTTTTGTGAGCAGCAGCGGTCTTCCTTACTGCGCCACCTTCCAAGGTCCGGGCGCTTGGGTGGCCTCTGAGCAATTCGCTGGCCGCGTCGGTCTGTTTCGCAATCAATCGGGAGATCAACTCCTGGATGCCGCCGATTGCGTCATCACGGTGGGCTTCGATGCGATCGAGTTCGATCCAAGTCTCTGGAACACCGGCTCTACTCGTCCGTTGGTGGCCATCGACGTGCTGCCGCCGGATCAGGATCAGGCGTTCTTGCCTTCAGCCGAGTTGATCGGCGATCTCACCGCGACGCTGGATGCCTTGGCGCCGCTGCTGCACGTGCCGGTGGATGATGCCTTTCGCCACAGCGGCGATGCCGCCGTTGCTGACTGCGGGCCGCAGCAGCCGAAGGTGCGCAGCTCAACGGCACCCCGATCCATCCCCTGCGGGTCATCGAGGAACTGCGTCAGGTGGTCACCCCCGACACCACCCTGGCGCTCGATGTGGGCTCGAACTACATCTGGATGAACCGCTATTTCCCCGCGGGCCATGCCCGTCAGGTGCTGGTGAGCAATGGCCAGCAGACCCTCGGCGTGGCCCTGCCCTGGGCGATGGCCACCAACCTTTGCCGGCCCGGACAGCGGTGATATCCGTTTCGGGGGACGGTGGCTTCCTCTTCACCGCCACCGAATTGCAGACCGCCACACGCATCGGTAGCTTTTTTGTGCATCTGATCTGGAATAGCGGTACCTACGACATGGTGGCCTTCCAGGAGCAGGCCCACTACGGCCGCACGGCCGGGGTGGAACTGGGCTCCTACAACGTGGTTGCCTTTGCGGAGGCCTTCGGCTGCAAGGGCTATCAGATCAGCAGCGCCGATCAGCTGGGGCCGGTGTTGCGTGAAGCGCTGCGGCAGAGCGTGCCGGTGTTGATCGATATTCCGATCGACTACTCCCAGAACCTGAAGCTGATGCAGAACGTGCATCAGGACTTCATTCACTGAGCTGGAGTTTGCCGTCATGACCTGCTGCCCCGATGCCACGCGTTCACTGCAGCTGCAATTGGGTTCCGGCCTGTGGACAGCCCTCGAGGAGCGCTGCCGGCGTACAGGGGAATCACCTGAGCATGTGGTCCGCTCTGCCCTTGCAGATGCGCTCGATCTCGAACACCACACCATCTATCAGGTGTCCACCTCCGGGGCTCTGGTGCAGGGGGTCTATGGGGGTTGCGTGAATGTTGCTGATTTGCTCGAGCACGGCGATTTTGGCCTTGGCACCTTTGATGGTCTCGATGGGGAGGGGATTCTGCTGGATGGACGCTGCTGGCAGGCGTGCTCTGATGGCACGGTGCATGCAGCTCCAGCCGGTGCTCGGGCACCCTTCTGGGTGGTGACCCGTTTTGCCGCCGATCACACCGAGACCCTTAGAGATCTCAGCAGCTGGGCTGATCTGACCGCACGGCTCGATGCTCTCCGCGACAACGCCAATCTTTTCGTCGCGATTCGTCTGCGTGGGGTGTTCGATCACATCCGCTACCGGGTGGCCTGCAAGGCAGCCGCCGGTGTCGACCTGGTGAGTGCCACCAGCGCTCAGGCCACCTTCGACCTGGACAACGTCTCAGGAACGCTGGTGGGGTTCTGGACCCCTGATTACGCCCGCACGATCAATGTGCCCGGCTACCACCTGCACCTGATCAGTGACGATCATCGGCATGCTGGTCACGTGCTTGAGCTGCAGAGCCGTGAGCTCAGCCTGGCGCTGCATCGGGAGAGCCATCTGCAGTTGGTATTGCCTGAAACACCCGAGTTTCTGAAGGCTGATCTCAGCGGTGATCCGGCTAAGGCGCTTGCACAGGCTGAAGGGGATCACCCCTGAGCAAGAGTTGTCGTCACATGCTCGTGCCCTGCTCCAGCAAGTCTCGGAGCCCAGCCTCATCGAGCACTGCCACCCCCAGACCCTCGGCCTTGGTGAGCTTGCTGCCCGCCTCGGCGCCGGCCACCACGTAGCTCGTCTTCTTGCTCACGGAGCCGCTCACCTTGCCACCGGCGGCCTCGATCAAGTCCTGGGCCTGGCGGCGGCTGAGGGAGGGCAGGGTGCCGGTGAGCACGAAGGTCTGGCCCTGTAGGGGCGCCGCGCGATCGCCAGCACCGCCGCCACCGGCCCCTGCGGCAGCCTCCCGCTCCGCCGCGCTGGCCGCCAGGGAGAAGCCCAGGGTCTCCAGCTGCTCCAGCAGCCGCTGGTTGGCCGGGATGGCAAACCACTGCTGCAGGCTCTGGGCGATCTGCTCGCCGATGCCGAACACCGCCGTGATCTGCTCGGGGGTGTCGGCCGCGGCGGTGGC
>Ga0194130_10001516_pt1 | contig 36950 bp, 77 predicted proteins | sample TA2KigsurfametaG_FD_160084 | JGI IMG/M metagenome (GOLD analysis project Ga0194130, IMG submission 160084) | Freshwater microbial communities from Lake Tanganyika, Tanzania - TA2015050 Kigoma 12 surface | ecosystem: Environmental > Aquatic > Freshwater > Lake | place: Tanzania: Lake Tanganyika...
TGTTTGGGTCGCCAGGCTACTGGCTGTAGTGGGTGGCCGTTACATGTGCACAGAATCGGCTCCACTGTTTCTATAATCTCGTTTATAGTAACGCATAACTACGTATATGCTACGGTAACAGGTCTTTTGGTTAACCCCTGTAACTGTTAACAAACTAGGGGGCTGGTTCCTTTTTAGTGGGGGCAGCTTCCACCTGCATTTATTCATGAGTTGCATCTCATAATGTGCGTCTGTAACTTGTCTTTTCAGCTATTGCTAGCCTACTTGCTTGCCACAGATTTCAACACATTTGTATAACCACGGCACAGCATAGGGTCTAGTGTGTGGTTATACAAATAGGCTGATAGGGTCTGTGTTAAGGGTACTTTCAACACAGATTAAGAACTTATCCAACAGATTAATGTTGGCCCTGGTTCGCCCTGTTTTATCTACACAATAATAATATTATACACTAGTGGGACTATTAGTTCAAGTGAATATTTTTAGTGCTATATTCACCATTGTTTAGAGGGAGCACCGCGGCTAGGTCATAGCCTAACCTAAATATTGGTTGGTTGTACTCTCTGGCGATTGTTCTCTAACACAATAATAATATTATACACTGTTGGGCTGCATGATTCAAGTAAATATTTTTTATGCTTATTTTACTGTGCTAACTTGTTTAGCAAACACCTGCTCGCGTTCTTGATCTGTTAATTCATAATCACGCTGACTACGATCTGGTGTGCGTAGTTGATCAATTAGTGGACGATCAGGATACTGCTTTTGTATAGTCTTGACTACGATCCAGGTTACAAATGCCATAGTGACTATGGCCATGTGCCCAAACAGGTTATAGCCTAGGATCCAAATTTCTCCTATGTACAGGGTAAATGCCAGTGCCCAAAAACATGCAAGTAGAATGCTGGCAATATATTTTACACTAACAGGAGCAGCCTTCAAACCATTCTTGTTTGGGTCTAACAAATGGTAGAAAGTTTTTACTAATAAAATTAAAAACTTAATAAAACCAAACATGACTAGACTCCAAAAACTAGAAACAGTATAGGAATACCTATTATCAAAAATGTTAATAGTAATTTATTAAATTCGCTCATATAATATTACCAGAAATAACCATAGTACACACTACAAAAAGCAATAGTACTAATTACAATAAGCATCATATTGTCTTTATAATCCACGTATTAGTCCTTTTTGGATTCGGGTTCCGTTTTAGGGCTACCACATAAATCTGGGTAAAAATATTCATTGCATACATTGGTTACAGCATAGTGTTTGTTTTTGATACTGTAAAGACCTAGTGTAACAGCAATAAGCATTGTTACTAATATAGTCGCTATAATTACGATTTCTTTATTCATTATCGGAAAAATGTTGTTTTATGATACGCTCACACTTATTATAAGTTGCTTGATCTACTACGTAGTCAATACCACTAACATACAAATTTGGTTTTAAACTAAATAAGCACTCAGCAATAATTAGTTGAGCAAATTTTTGTATATCAAACTGCAGCTGCCCGTCTACCAATACTCCATTTACTCTAGTACTCCAGCATTGTTTTTCCAGTTCTTTAATTCGTCTTTTCATTCTCTTTCTCTATCTGATACCAAGACTAAAATTATAAGTGCTGTAAAAAATTCCACTATGACCGAATTAATTAAGAGTGCTTCAAGATTTTCCATAATTAGCAGTCTGGATCATAACTGTACCACTCGTCAAACTCACTAGGCTCATAAACCTCACTGTCATCACCTGTCATAATATGTACAGGATCTCCAAATTCATCGTAGACATGACATAGATAGCCATCACGTTGCCAAGATATAAGTTCTTGCCTCGCTTCATACAAAGATACTGCCATAAACGAATCAACAACAATATCATTACTTGGACTAACTATTATGCATTTATACATCATAATTCCTACATAAAAACGGCAGCCATTTGGCTGCCAAAGTAAAAGCATATTCACTTATGACAGTATGCTTTTGTATGTTATCCTTACCCTAAACCTAAGCAGGTATGGCAGTTGAAGGGCCATAGCGACTTGCTATTGTGTTTAGAGTTTCGCTGGAATTGCACCAGCTCATCAGAGGATTTAGTTAGCTACTGTTCCCAACAGCCCTAACCTGAGCCGTTACTCTGTCCGTACACATTCGAGGCTGGTAAGACCTTGTCACCGTTTTACCACAGTAGATGTATGCCTACTGGGAGGTCTTGGTGACTAACCTAAGGCACCTAACGCTAGCCTTATCGCGCTACTATATTGGGTGTATAGTAGATTTTATAAGCACAGTCAGTGGTCGCTACAATGCACATTTTGTATATTTAAATAGTTTTTATCTAGCATGGCAACATGTCATTTAAAGCGGTCAGCCTTGTGTGGCTTTATTTGCCTCACTGACTATAATATTATTATACAGGGTTTGACTATATACTTCAAGTTAAAATTTTTAATCTTGAACTACCATATGCTCATAAGTTTTCTTAACAACATTAGACAGATACTCGCCTACAATTTGTTGGCGCATTAGCTCTAAGCTCCACTTAACAAGTTCACGACTATATTGCTCAAATTCTTTACTGTAATCGCAGCTCCAGTCAATATTACCTGACCCAGGACCGTGAGGTTCACTGTTCCAAAAAACAAAACCACATTCCTTTGCTAGTGCTTTAAACCTATAGTTTAATGTATTAGGAGTATAGTTATTGCGAAAAATATTTGGTTTTGTTGCAGAATTAATACTATTAATAATTAATTGATCCACATTAGTCCTTTACTTCCCAAGCCCAGTTTGTAATAATCCAGTCGTTTAAGCAGTCTTCAAAGGTATACTTTGCATCTACCTCTTCTTTACCAAACTTTTTACACATACGTTCATACCACTGTGGCCAGTACTCTGCACGAATCTGTTGTTCGGTAACTAATGCAGGCTCAGTATCCTCAAATTCATTGTACTTGAATACTTTCATTTCTTTTATCTACTGATGTTTCTTCTAATCCAAAATAAAGTTTAATTGCCATAGTAAGCTGTGTTTTACTAGGCTTGCTAGCTTCTACAATTTGTAAAACATCCTTAACAACTAGATGTACTAATTTTTCATAATCAGTATTGTTTTCAGCCCAACGTTTAAAACTTTCTTGCTTATATCGTTTAATTAATTCTGGATTCAATTGTGTGCTCCAAAATGTTATTCCATTCTTCGTTCAGCACTGAATACATCTGTGCTACTTTGAATTTCTTGTAGGTGTTGTAGTAGAATATTATTTACTAGTTGATTTAAGGTAATATCTTGTTCATGTGCATGTCTAGCAAGATGCAAAAATTCTTCGTCTGTTAGATCAACTTCTATAGTTTCCATATTTTTTTCACTCATAGTGCCACCTCACCCTTTTCATAAAAGCCTACATGCCCGCCACGAAACTTGACTATCTGCTTAACTTCTTCAAAGTTTACTGGAGTATAGTTAATGCGTTCTACACTAACATTAAAGTATCTAGGATCAATTTTGTTGTTGACAAGTACTTCGCGGTAGTGTAGGTGTCCGTGTATATTGCAGCCAAATCTACTGAGACTGTCTGGATGCACTGGTATATGACTAAGCAACATACCGTCTAGTACATGATAACCACGAACATCGTCTACATAGCTAAGATATTCCTCAGCAGGAAAAATATCATGATTGCCTCTAATCAACACCTTACGACCATTAAGTCTGTCTAGTGTGCGTATATTCTTACGATTGATAACCACATCACCTAGCATGTATACACGATCTTTGCTATCAACAACACGATTCCAGTTGCTAATAATATGCTCGTCCATTTCTTCTACTGAACTAAAGGGGCGTAGCCGAGTACCGTCCTCTCTAGTAAATTTGAGTATATTTTGATGTCCCAGGTGCATATCACTAATAAGCCAACATTTACTCATGTCGCTCTCCTAATCATATTGACTGCGACCAACATCGTCTAGGTTGTCGCTGTCTAACACGTCGTTTATAGCTTTATTATACACTAAATTCAGCAGCTTAGCAAGTTCATAATCACGAATGTTAAAAATACTAATAGCCAAAATATCCTCAGGATTTCTCCCTAAGACTTTGGCTATTTCTTCTTTGTGAAGTTCTAAAATATTTTTGGCTGTTGCTAGTTTCATCGCCAAGTCCTATGCCGTTCAGCTATCCACTCAAGTCCATCATAATCATCAACGTACCAATTTACATCACTAGGTACTTCAACAATTTTAATTTCGCTGTAAATCCCGTTTACGCTTTCGCCTAATGTTTCAATACACTGGATAAGTACTGGATCGTTACGATCTAGATCGCTGGCACATAAGGTTACATCACAATCATCAATCCAATAGTTGTGATCGTATTGGTCACAACCGTGCTGCCAGCCCTTCTTTTTAGCGATAAAACTGTACGCTTCATCACTAAGATCAAAGCTACCATAATCACAGTTAATTGCAACTTTAGTTACATCCATTGATCTTTCCTAAATTTGTTGAATACTTGCTTAATTTGTTCTGAGTAGTCAGGCATTGACTCTATAGTACGAGTTTCTAGCTTGCTTATTAGCTCACCAAGACGCTCACCGTCCCAAATAGCGTTGTGTATGGCTAAGAAACCACTAACCTGTGCTTGCACATAGCTTTCTGACCCAAAACCGAATACATTGTAGAGAGTATGTCGATAGCTACTTTTTTGTTCTATTTCAGCCTTGTATAAGCGGCGCATAACACTGCAAAATGCCTTTAGCTGATCATCTTGGCTAAGACCATTCCAGAATTTGTCATGGTCTTGTTCTAATTCTTGCTCCCAGCGTTGAAAGCTATTGGTTAATTCTTCATCAAACATGTAGCACCTCTGCTGGAAATTCTATCTTACCATCCCACTCTAGCTGTTGACTTTCAAAGTCTGTGAGAATATTATCTTCAACTACATGATGGCCAAGCCAGGTTTCACGCCACATGTGACTATTGAATCCATTAATAATGGCCTTAGCCTTAACTAGTTTGTGCTCCACATCCTTGTCTGTATAATCACTAGGCAGTGGAACTACATAATCACCAGCCCCCTTAGGTTTCCAATATGGATTAGCTGGTGTGCCATAGTTATTATAAACTTGTGTAGTAATAATAATTTTCATAGTTATCCTAGAATAGGTAAAAGCCAGCTAAGCTGGCTTTTAGATTAGGCGCTAAGTTTTTGTGCAAGTTGCTCAAGAACTTCAAGATTTGCTTTTTCCAGGCTTTCAAAGAGTTCGCTAGGAACACCTACTGCAAAAGCAATACGCTCAACAAGATCACTTTTCTTAACACGCGGTTGTGCCATTTTGGTTTTAGCCACATAAACACCTTCACGGCTAAGTTTGGCAACGATACTGCGAGTGCTTTTGCCAAGGGCTTGAGCAATCTGCTCAACTGGAGTGCCCGATTTGTACTGCTCAACAATCATTGAAACTTGTTCTTGGGTATAGTTTTGTGCTTTGTTTTCCATTTGTTTTCCTTTGTGGGTTTAGTGTCAATCGATAATATGATTATACAGACATAACCTAAACCTGTCAAATGAATATTTTTAGTTGTTTATTTAGTTTTATTGGTTGTCTGCTAATCAATATGTATATTATACAGACAAACTGACTATAGGTCAAATAGATATTTTTAATCTTTAAATAACAGTTTCTTAATCTTAGGCGCTAATTCCCAACTCCAACTAGCAAGCTGCCAGCCAGCAATAGCTCCAAGTATAGTAACAAATATTTTTAGTGGAAGCAAAAGTCCCATGATAATAATAGCAGCGTAGCTTAATAGAAATCCCACCATGGCACACATAAAGTTTTTGTCGCGCCAACTGCGTAAAAATTCACCAATCCAGTTTTGCATTTTCGTTATCCTCCCGTACAGGCCAGCAACGTATATATTTAGCGGCCCAATCTACATCATTTTCAGGATAGCCATTGTCGATAAGCCACTGCTTAACTGACCTATCATGTTTATAAATTTTAGGAAATCCATAGCGCCAACCACTTGGCGGATCAACCCACATCATCATAGCATATCTCCTATTGTTAATAACAATTAGACTACCTAGCGCGCTAGGCAGTGTGATTGCTACTAGTGTTTAATCTGCGACCATACTTTAGACTTAATATCTAGCTGTAACTTTTCTGGCAGGTGTACATAATCAAGTTCCTCACTCATCTTACGACCATTCTTAAATGCCCAATCAAAAAACTTGATAACTTCTTGGCTGGCTCGTTTATCAGCAGGGTCTTTGTACATAATGATAAAACTGGCTGTTGTTACAGGCCAAGTATTCCGACCGCTTTGATTCACAATACTCAGGCCCATTCCTGGCACTGAGAACCAATCTGCACCTGCTGCGGCTGCTGCGAAAGTTAGGTCATCAGGACCGACAAAGTTACCGTCTCGGTTCTGTAACAACATAAAATTCATATTGTTCTTTTTAACATAAGCGTATTCAACATAGCCGATACTACCCTTAATTCTGTTGACATTAGCAGCAACACCTTCATTGCCTTTTCCGCCAACTGAACTCGTGGCAGGCCATTTCACTGCTGCTCCTTTGCCAACTCGCTCTTTCCAGGCTGGGCTTACTTCTGTCAAATAGTCTGTCCAGTTAAATGTGGTACCTGAACCATCAGCACGATGAACCACTGTGATGTTTAGGTTAGGTAAGTTTTTACCAGGATTCAATGCTTGTAGTCGAGCATCATTCCATTTAGTGATATCACCCATAAAAACCTCAGCCATTACTGGTCCTGTGATGCGAAGTTCACCTGGCCGAAAGCCTTCAAGATTGATAACAGGCACCGTGCCACCGATAACGGCAGGGAACTGAACTTGTCCCAACTTGTCGAGGTCTTCACCTTTTACTGGTGCATCAGTGGCACCGAATGTAACTGTTTTGGCATTGATCTGACGAATGCCGCCACTGGATCCAATGCTTTGATAGTTTAGTCCTATACCAGTCTGCTTTTGATAAGCTTCTGCCCACTTGGCATAGACGGGATAGGGGAATGTAGCACCAGCACCTGTAATAGTTTGTGCACTTGCGGCTAAGCTGATGGCTAGTCCTGTGATGAGTGATAGTAATCGTTTCATTTAACCTCGCTATATTGAACCATTGCTTGTACAAATAATTTTTAGCAACTCCACCCTGCGGTTGCTAACCTAAACGCAAAAGAGCGTTGACCTCTACGACTAGGGTATCAACGCTAGGTAATTTTAATACGATATATTTTGTTACAGTGGAATGAAGGGTGGGATTTGAACCCACGATTGTACAGTTTTGCAGACTGCTGCCTTTGACCACTCAGCCACCTTCATATAATTCTAGTTAGACATTACTAGTCTAATAGCTAAATCTTTTAGTAGTTCTGCGTGGTGCGGATTATAAGCATTAGTGTCAAGATCATCAAACCACCACCGCTCACTTTCAGGATGGCAGCCAACTAATGCAATTTTATTATCTTCAATAACAGCCATAGGATAACCATTTTGATATCTGGCAATAATTTCTGTATTCTTAGTTGGTGCATGAAAGGTGCAACCATCGTAAAAATACATACGATGTTTTACACCTAGCCAGCTAACATTGGCTATGGCAGGCCCTTTATTATTTATGCCATTGTCTTCAGTAACAATATACTGTCCAATGGCTAGTGGTACAATGTCAAAATATAGTCCGCTTGCCCAGTAAGCACCCATGCAAATACCAAGATACTTACCACCAGCTTCTATATAATCTTGCACAGTACGAATATGATTACGACTTATAATATCATCGAATAAATCACTATCACCAATGCCGCCACCCAGAACTAACAAGTCACAGTCATACAGACTACTATGCAAGTTCTCTAGTGTAATCATCTGCACTTTGAAATCGGGTTTAAGCGCGCTAGCGGTAGCATGTGCGCAATCAAGTTCTAAGATAGGATCATGCACTAATATTTTAGCGGTTTTCATAAATTCCTCGTGTTGTGTGTTGGCGGCCTGTACGAGATTCGAACTCGTCTCTGTGGCGTGACAAGCCACTATTCTAGCCAATGAACTAACAAGCCAAATTCTTACTAGTGAAGCACCGAACGGTGCGTTGTGTTAAATCAATATATAATATTATACGCCGTTTAACACAACAATTCAAGTGAATTATTTATCGCTTTTAGGCCACACCCAAGGATTATCAGGCGAACGCTCAGTAAGTATAGATGAAACATATTTTTCTTCTTGTATAGCGACCCTAAATCGCCAAACTATTAACCATATAAATAGTACAAATATACCAATACCAATCAATATTTCCATAATTAGTCCCATAATCCTTCATAGTATTTGCCAAACAATCTAAAACCATTAGCTTTGCGCTCTTGCCAAGCTTCTAGCCCAACACGATCAACCTTAATTAGTGCAATCTGCTCTTGAAAGCTTTTGCCAAATTTCTCCTCGTTACTAGGATGAGTATAAAACTGATCATCACCAGTGTCATCGAGTTTTTGCTCAAAGGCCCAGATAATTTCGTCTAGTACCCAATCCCAGCGCTTGAAATGGTTGTCGTCTATATCCCACTCATTTTCTTTGGCTGGCGCACTAGTACTCTTGAGGTGTTCAGGTACATCCGCATCATCTACCGTGGGAGCACCATGCTTAGTAGCTTTAAGCTGCTTGAGCATGGGCACAACAATGTGTGCAAGAGTATGATCCATTGACCAAGTGTCCCAGCTATCAACCCTAACATAAGTCTGCCGAGTCTTTTTACTATCTATCCACGACAAGAATTTGTGCAGCAAGGTATTGCTGCCGTCCTTGCGTTCACTAAGCCACTCGCCAAAGTTATGTACCCAACGCGGCTTGTCTAGGATACCATCTTCATCAGGTACTTTCTTAGCCCAAAAGCAAAGCAGTTCAGCTAGCTGATAGGGGCCAAACCAGTTGTTGTAAGGGCCAATAATTACTTTCACGTTAGTTCCTTATGCTTGTTCTCTGTCTAAGTCGATATATGCGGCTGGGTGCGTTACAATCTTTGTACTGGTAATCCGAATAGGACAATTAGAATTTGAGCATACATAGCCCATAGCGCTTTCAGCGATCATGCCACATACTTGACAGCCTTTTCGCCAAGTGCTAGGATTTACTGGCTGTACTGGTGGTATTAGTTTGTATACAAGTTGTCTTAATTCCATGATCTCCTGCTCCAGCTTGTAGAGTTTGGTTTCTAAATCTTGTTTAGCGTTTATCTCTGGTGGAGGCATACCTGCCCACATTTGTTCAAGATTACTTTTCACTGTCTAGCTCTCGCTGTGCTTCTGCACCTTTATGAAATGCTTCCTGCACCCAGTATTGTAGGGTGCTGCGGTCAACCTTATCCATGTCCAACATTTCGCCTAAAAATCCATTACGGTTGCGCTTGCTATCATAACTAGGAAACGGTTTGTGGTAAAACCACTCAATAAATTTTTTTTGCACAGGTATATTCACTACCAGCTCTCCACGTCAGTTATATCCACACTAGTATCACTAGTTTTACCAAAAAGTGAAAATTTTACTTTTACAACGGGGCCAATGCCTGTATGTTCTTCGTACAGCTCATATAACTCAACTTCTTGAAAGTGGTCTGCAATCTCAGCCAGTTGGTTAATCTGTTTCCTTGTTAGCTTCATATTATCTCCGCATTGCACTAATATCTTTGGCTTCTTGCTGGCTAAATATAGGCACAGCATTTGATTTGTGTAAGGTACCAATGCCAATGATATTGCCGCCGGTATAAATTGGACTAGCACGTTTAGCTCCTACACCCACGCCGCTGTCACGACTTGGAATATGTGGAGTTTCACGGCCTGGGGGTGGCTGCAGTTTGGGAATTTTATTGGTGCGATATTTTTTCATGTTGTACTTTGACTGAATAAAAGTATATTATATATTGTTTAACCATTTCCGTCAAGATTATTTTTACGCAATTGATGTTTTAATTGATTACCAAGCCAAGTAACAGCAGTTTGAAGATTTTGTACTTGTAGTCTTTGACCTGGCAACCATTCAGGTTTTAGTATTAAAGCCAACTCCTCATCCTTAGTAACATAAATAGGTTTAGTTGTTCCATCATCCCAAGTTAAGCGTCTAGCCTCAATAGTAACTGTTTCAGGGCCTGTAACAGAACCAACCGCTACTTTAGCTATAAAATCTGCTGTAACTGGACGTTTTATAGCTACTTTAAATTGGCCTTCGCGTTCTAATGTTTCTAATAACCAAAGCGGAAGATCTATAACAGTAATTGGTTCAAAATCAGTAGTATATAATATTATGTTCATTCAGATATCCTTGTATAGCTTAGTACATTACCAACTCCGTACTGTGCTTCACCTAACATTTTAGCATTATAATCGTTGTCTGCCCATACATAAGTATTTGCTGTTTGATATTCGTTAATACGAACCCAGAGTTGATATTTATACATTTTTTATCCTTTAAAGCTAACACTAGCCAATTTACAACTTATTAATAATTTTAACCATATCCAGCCTAGATCAAATTCCCACCATTTGTTACTTAATTTAGGACTAGCCGGTTGATTATGATGATTGTTATGTAATTCTTCCCCACCTATAAGTATACCCCAGGGAACAATATTTTTGCTAGTATCGCTAGTTTTATAGTTGCGATAACCATAATAATGACCAACACCATTAATAATTCCTGCTGCCCAAAAAGGAATCCATACCATTTGAGCCAGCCATATAACAATACCCCAACCATTAAACAACAAAACATTAAAAACCAATAGTAATAATATTCCATGAATTGAATACCTATTATAAAGGTTATGTTCTATCCAATCATCTGGAGTTCCAGACCCATATTGAACTATACTTTTTTTATCTAGTGTAGCTGCATCATATAAAAACGCTCCAGCAAATACAACACGCCATAAACCATAAATACGTGGAGAGTGAGGATCTAAGGATTCATCAACATATCTATGATGGCGTCTATGTACAGCTACCCATTCTTTAGTATTCATACTTGTAGTAAGCCATAACCAAAATCTCATAAAGTGGCTTAAGTATGGATGAAATACTATACCTCTATGTGCTAATCCTCGATGTAAAAAAAGAGTTACACAAATAATTGTTATATGAGTAGTTACTAATAAATATATAATTTCTATCACAACTTTTCTCCACAATGAGGACAACGCTGTGAACTTTTACGATGCTGTTTTAACACATCCTCGTAATCTTTTATGTCTTTAATTATTTGTTTAAGAGTCTTTCTACAGCGTTTGGGTTTGTCTTTGTCTAACTCAGCTTTAAGCCTTTTACGTAACATATGGACTCGTTGCTCAAACACACCTAAAAATCCATTTATTTCCATACTTTATCAATTTCTACGTTATAAACAGGTTTTGTTGTATCTGGAAGCGAATAGTACACATAAGAAGATTGTTTTATTTGTCCTTGATTGAACTCATTATTAATATCTAACTCTTGAGGTTTATTCCACAGTAGATTTCGTCCATACAATTGCTTTGCTTCTAAATTAGGATCTTGTTGTTTAAGCTCATTAATAAACTTAGTAATTTCAGAAACATAATTAGTTTGAATTTTTGGACTAATTATGTTTCGTATTTTAGAAAACAGTTCATACATAATGTTTTGTTTTAAAATCGGCAATAGCAGCTTTTATTGCATCCTCAGCTAATATACTACAATGAATTTTAACTGGTGGAAGTGCAAGTTCTTCTGCGATATGTGTATTTTTAATTGTAGACGCTTGATCTAGTGTTTTCCCTTTAACCCATTCAGTAATCAAACTACTACTAGCAATTGCACTACCACAGCCATATGTTTTAAACTTTGCGTCTGTAATAATATTATTTTCATCAACTTGTATTTGCAACTTCATAACATCACCACATGCAGGAGCTCCAACCATGCCAGTGCCTATTCTTTTTATTTCTTTGGCGAAACTACCTACATTGCGAGGATTTTCGTAGTGATCAATTACTTTTGCTGAATAACTCATTATTGCTTCACCCAAACTTCTTGAGAAATACCATTGATAATCATCAGTTCTCTTCGATAAGTTATGCCATCAATTACCATATATTGATTTGTAACTACTACTGATTGTGGTTGTTGAACGATAACAGGGTCAGGACGAGTAGCAGCATAAACTATAGTGCCACCTATTAAGGCAGGAACAATCCAACCATGATTATAATGCCAATGATGTACAGGAGGGGCCCAATGTCTGTGATGATGTCTATGATACGGACCTGCTATAGCCAGAGTGCTAAAACTGATAGCAAGAGCAGCTATGATTGTTTTCATATATTATTCCTTTTTATCTCCAGTTAATTGTAGCAAGCTTAAGAAAATATTTATGAAATCAAGGTACAACGTTAAAGCACCTACAACTTCTACATTTTTTTCATCACCATACATTATCATTTCACGAATTTTTTGTGTGTCATATGCAGTTAAAACCGTAAAAATGATGATAGCAAGTGTACTAATAACCATACCAAGAGGGCTACTACCAATAAATAAATTAGCAATGGAAGCAATAATAATAGCAATAACCCCAACAAACATAAACTTACCAATACTATCCAGACTTCTTTTAGTAAAGTAACCATAAAAACTCATTGTTCCAAATAATATACTTGCTCCAAAAAAAGCAGTAAATATGCTACTAAAATTATATACTGCAAATATAGTAGCAAAACTCATGCCCATAATAACAGCAAATCCTAGTAACATTAATTGTGCTAATTCTTTTGGTGGATTTTTATTTAGTGCAACTGATATACCTATAACAGCAATTATAGGTAAAAATATTACAACCCATTTTAACCAACCTGTAAATAAAAACATCATTAATGCTGGCACACTACTAATACTAAATGATACTAACATACTAACTAATACTGCTAAGCCCATATGTTTATAGACGCCCGCCATAGCAGTATTGATTTCAGTTGCTGATTTATTATAATTTGGTAATGAAAATGTATTTGTAAATTCCATATATTATCTCTATGCTGAAAATGATGAACCGCACCCACATGTACTTTTTGCATTTGGATTTTTAATTACGAATTGAGATGATGTAAAATCCTTTTTAAAATCAATCTCTGCACCTTCTAGATAGGTCATACTCATGGCATCTACCAGTACTCGAATGCCGTTTTTTTCCATGACAAAATCATCTTCTTCTTGTTTCTCATCAAATGTAAAGCCATAATTGAAACCCGAACAACCTCCACCCTGTACAAATACTCTTAAAGCATCGGTAGTATTTTCTTCTACCATGACTGATTCTATTTGCTTGTAAGCTTTATCTGTTATCTGTAACATTTTCTACTCCAAAAAATGCATTCATAGTAATTGGCGCAACATGGCACAGTTCATTATAAGCACATTTAGCTACTGTTCTATGTTCCTTTTGTGTGCTTACATGTAGTCGCTGCTTTAAGTAAAATACCCAACTTCTTAGCGTACCATTCATATACATACGACTAGGAGTTAAACCTTCTGGTAGTATTGCTCTAGCTTGTTCTTTAGCAATACCTACATTCAAAGCCCACTCATAATGCCGCTGTGCATCTTCAGCTATAGTATTTAATCTATATTCCCACTGCGAGCCTAGTATTCGATCCTCTTCTTTGAGATAATCTAGGGCTATACTATTTTGACGGTTTTGCTTATCTTGACGACGCGGCTCGCGCATTGTGTTTAGCTGACCCAATTTTTCAACCGTTTGATAGCGCTGCGAAAACTCCTGAAAACTAAACGACCTATGGCGTAGTATTTGACGAGCAATATCACGTGTTGTATTAATTTCCATACAAACATTAACCATTTCAAATGGACTAACATGACCCTCTCTAATCATATAACGAAGTAATCCTGTATAGTTATCGCTCATTTGGTTTTCTGGATTACTTACGCGTGCAATTTGTGCAATGTTTTTATCTATGTCTGGTGTTGACCACCAAATGTGTGCTGTATTCATTTTTACTCTAATTTTATTATGGTGTTTATATTATATCAGAAATGCAAAGGGGTAGCAAGCCTGTATTTTAGCTAGCTACCCCACAAAACTATAAATAAAATATGTGTTTGCCTATTGTACGTATGTACTGTTTAGTTACTCTCCATTGTGGTTTAACATAACTTGAGTGAAAGTAAAGCGCATCGAAGTTTGCTAAAAATAGCTTACCTGCAAGAATACCGTTAGCTATATGTAGTGACTCCTCCCACTGTTGTAAATTTTTAATTTTTAATCTAGGCAACTTAGTCCAGCTAAATTGATTTTTTTGGTAGACTATACCACAAATAGTCGAGCGAGAATCTCCTGAGTAAATTACACGGTTTAAGGTAACTTGAGCTACGGCTAATTTTCCTTGCGTGTTTTCTCCACGGGCTTCAAAGTATATATTTTTAGCTAAACATTGTAAGTCTTGGTTAGTGTATGGTATAACATATTTATAATTTATTTGTAATTTTTGACTTGTTATTGATGGATTAGGAAAAAACAAAATAGGAACAATAGCTGCAGTTATTATTAGCTGAGCAATGTTCATTTTAGTTTATTTATATAATAAAGTTTATAATACTTATATTATAACCGTTTAACTAAAAAACTTCAAGTAGAAATATTTCATGGTTAACAACAACACACAAAAAATTGTGCTAGACAAATGTTTGCCAAGCTGCTATAATATAGTAGATGGAGGAACACTATGTCTAAAATTGTGAATTACACAGCAGAACTAGAAAATCTCATAGCTAATACACTATTACCTGTATATGAAGATTACTGCAGGCGTTACCCATTTAGCCCACTAGCTAAAGAAATTAGTTATGATGTAATTCGCGAAATCAAATACGTAAAAGATTGTGGCGCTTTGCTTAAACCACGAAAAAATCTTGCTTGAAAAAAATTATTAAATCGGTTATACTAATATTTCGATTTTCAATTTTGAGGAAATAGCAGTTGGGGCCAATATCAGAATTACGTTCTAAATTGTTTAATTTAATCTCAAATTCGGTGTTCTTTAATGTTTATCATTTTAGTTGGGTACTTTTATCTATTTATCTAGGTTGGTTAATAAGTTGGACTGTACCAACAATTTTATTTATATTATTAGTTGTATATTTATTTTTAACAAATTAACGTAGTGTTAGGCCGTTGACTACGTATAATAAAACAACTCAACCTGTCAAAATCTAGTTTAAAAAAATAGCTACAGTAATAGTATTTATATAACTAGATGCTGAGATTAAAAATCCCTTTACTGAGGGTTTCTCAAAAAAAGTAATTCAGAGGCTAGCAGTCCGAGGTAAGGCTAGTAAAATATTTCTCGGATTCTAAATCTTGCTTGAATTTAAGGAGATAATATGACGCAATTAGATTTAGTTAATCATGCACTTATTGGATTCGATAGAATCTTTAATCAACTAGATAATGTACGCACTAATACAAAAACTTATCCACCACATAACGTAATAAAAATTAATGATGATAATTGGCTTGTAGAGTTAGCAGTTGCTGGATTTAGTAAGGAAGAGCTAACTATAGAACTTCATGAGAACACATTGACAATCCGCGGTCGTAAAGTGGAGCAAGAAGGTAGACAATACCTTTATAGAGGATTAGCAATGCGTAATTTTGAGAAGAGCTTATATATACAAGATAATATTAAAATTAAAAATGCAGAATATAAAGACGGTATGCTAAATGTTTATCTAGAACAAGTTATACCTGAAAATAAAAAATCTAAGTTTATTACAATCAACTAATCTAGGGGGCTAGTGCCCCCTTTTTACTATTATGCCCAAACACGAAGAATTTATTGAACAAAAAGAGTTAGATTTATTTTTTAATACAAATACCACCATAGTCCCTGCAAACACCCCAGAAGCTAAAAAATTAGTTGAAGAGGCGCCATACCATCCAGGCTATGAAGGTGCGGTATTTAGTAGTAATACATTTGATAGCATCAAACCACTATTTTTAGATGATGTAATTAAATTAGATGGCTGGGGTGCGCGGCCTACTATTAATTTAAATACTGATCCTAGTCCACAAAATATTCCTTTTGACTGGAATAAAATTACCGTTACTAATACGGTGACTACCGCTGGCGGTAGTACGGGTGGTAATGGAATGAAATTTGATACGGACAAGCTACCTGTTAATTTATTGAGTACAGAAGCAATGTTGCAAATAGCAGCAGTGCTAAAATTTGGTGCTAATAAATATCATGCGCACAATTGGCGAAATGGTTTTGCCTGGTCACGACCACTAGCTGCGGCAATGCGACATATTATGGCCTATAACGATGGTGAAGATAAAGATCCAGAATCTGGCTTATCACATCTGGCACATGCAGCCTGTTGCATTATGTTCTTACTAGAATTTGAGAAAACACATCCAAACTTGGATGATCGTTATAAAGTAGATGTACACGAAATTAAAGAACAATCTAAACAATACACATAAATCACTCTATATGGTATGTAAAGAACTGGACATAGATATGAGCAGTTTAGATATTGTTGAATTAACTAAGCATATAAATCAGTGTACACATTGTGACATTTGGACAACTAAGTTAATACCTGACTTAGATGATAATCCTATATGCAATTATTGTGCTAAGTTAATTGGCTTATAATTATATACTTGATTAAATATACTAGTTATGATATAATAAAAAATCATTTCTAGGAGTTTAACATGGCAGGTTATACAAGAGAATTTTTAATTGATGCGTACTTGTGGAGATTTACTAAAATACCTAGTATTAGTATTGAACAATTACTAGATCTTGAACGTATTGCTAATAAAACATATGACACATATGGCAAAGATAAATTTCGCGATTATTCAAGCTTAGATGCAGAATATATTCGTAATTATAAAGCAGACATTAAATAATGACTAAAATAGTATTGTTACAAGATGTATATGCTATAAAAGAACAAAAAGAAAAAGAGTTAGCCTACTATCGCGAACAACTTGAAATTATCACTGAGAAGTTAATATGGATAGAGCGTGAGTATAAGCTAACTAAAGATATAATAAAAATGATCGAACAAGAAACAATTGTGAATATAAACTCAAACTAGTTATGGCCCTGGTGGTGAAATGGTAGCCACGCTTGCTTTAGGAGCAAGTACCGTAAGGTGTGGGAGTTCGAGTCTCTCCTAGGGCACCAAGGAGCAGTATGGAAGAAAAAGACTTTGTCAAAGATGAAGAATTAGAGCACTATGCACTTAGTAGAATAAAAATTTGTAGAAGTTGTGAGCACTATAAAATGTTTATTTGTACTCAGTGCTACTGTGTAATGCCTATTAAAACAAGAATTAAAAATGTACACTGTCCAATTAATAAATGGTTAGCAGAAGAATAAATGCATACTTTTGATATAACACAACATAGAGTAGGTTTTGCTTGCAAAATACAAACTGATCATGATAAAGCCGACAAAAAATTAAATACAACTACAACAACATTAACATGGCTTAATAATCAAACTCGTGATAGAGCAGTAGAAAAGATTTGGACTATTATACAACATAACTGTGATGTACTAAAGCGACAGGTAGAGTGGGTGGGTAACCTGCCTAGAGATCAGCGTCAGTTCAGAATTAGTAGTGATTTATTTCCAGCGTATACACACGAAGATTGGATGTGGTTCTACTTTCAAAATGATGTAGTAAACTACTTAGAAAAACACCTTAGCAAAGTAGGCGATATTGCTCGTGGTAAAGACATACGCCTATCATTCCACCCAGGACAATTTTGTGTACTAGCGAGTGAAAATGATGGAATTGTTGATAATAGTATTACTGAGTTCGAGTATCATACTGACGTCGCCCGCTATATGGGCTATGGTAGGAAATTTCAAGATTTTAAATGCAATGTTCATATTGGAGGCAAACGCGGTCCACAAGGGATTATTGCAGCAATTAGAAAATTAAGTCCTGAAGCGCGTAATATATTAACAATAGAAAATGCCGAATATACGTGGGGACTAGAGCATAGCTTAGAGTTGGTAGAACACTGTGCGCTTGTCTTAGACATACATCATCACTGGATACATAGTAAGGGAGAATATATTGAGCCAAACGATGAACGAATCAGAATGGTTACAGATTCGTGGCGAGGTATTAGACCTGTTATACACTATTCAGTATCCCGAGAAGATGTGCTTGTTGAACACGCCACAGATGAACTGCCCGACTATAAACTACTTACAGGCATGGGTTTTACATCAGCTAAACTGCGAGCACATAGTGATTACTACTGGAACCGCAGAGTAAATGAGTGGGCAGCTAGTCATAATGAGTGGGCCGATATTATGTGTGAAAGCAAGCAAAAGAATCTTGCTAGTAGTAAATTTGTAAAAGATTATATACAGTAGTAAATATAATTTAGAAATAAATTATATTGTGGTGTTTTTTGCTCGTAGTCGAAACAATATCGGCTCCTTGCAGAGTCCACTGTTGGTGAAGACCGGAATAGTAATTAACAGTCGTGTCTGACCCTAAAGTATAGCAAACCGTCATGAAGTTGTGTAAGTTTAGGGCACGGGCTTAGCGGCCCAGGCAGTAAACAAAAAACACCACAATATAAAGGAATCAATATGGATAAATTATATGAGCTAGAGTTTTATAATGGCATACTAGGCGCACTAAGTAAAGCTAAGGCCGGTAGTGTAAAACGAGGTGATAGTGTTAGCTGGAATTCAAGTGGTGGTACAGCACGCGGTAAAGTCACAAGAATAATTACTAGTGGTAGTGCTGACGTACCAGGAAGTAGCTTTAAGATTACTGGTACTAAGGAAGATCCAGGTGCACTAATTCGTGTTTATAGACCAGATGATAGTGGCAAGTATAAACCTACAGACACAATTGTAGGGCATAAGGTAAGTACGTTAACAAAAATAGAAGCATTATAATGCCATGTTATAAATGTAGCAATGGTAAATATAAATACGGCAAACGCGGTAATTGCCAGTTTGACACACTAGGTGCTTGTGAAGCCGCTGAACGAGCTATTTATGCTAAGGAGGATATGAAAAATGGGAATGGGATACAAGCCAATGAAAAAACCAGGCAAGAAAAAGCCAGGAAAGATGTAGTATAAACTAACAGCCAATTGGCGTACAACACACACAGGAGTATAAATTATGATTAAAGAGTCAACAGTTATAATTGACAGTATTCAAAATGCCAAAAAACAGTTTGTAACTAAATACGTTACAGATACTGATACTAAAAACAATATGCTTATTTATATTGAAGCTCAAACTAAATTTTTACATAGTGCCGTAGATACCACGTCAAATGTGGTATTAAAATTTGCCAGAGAAATATTAGACTATAAACTAGAAAAATTTTTAAATCCATTTGATGTTAATTGGTTCAAGGCTGTATGGGACGCTCAAGTAAAAAATAGTAATCGACTACAAAAGGAATGGTAATATGATAAAAGAGTTTTATAAAACTATTTGTCAAATATTATCAGCATCTTATTTAAGTCGTATCGGTAATTGGCAAAAAGCACTTAAAATAATAAACACATAACACGGAAAATAAATGAATCCCTTTGAAATTCGTGCTCAACTACTTAAAATGAGCAAAGACTACTTAGATAAACAATTTGAAGTTAACACTGAATTTACCAGACGAGCATTTGAAGAAATGGCTAAAAATGGTCAAGATGTAATGCAAAAGTATCAAGAGTATGTTCCAAAGATGTACACATTTGAAGATGTTATTGAACAAGCTAAAAAATTATACGGTTTTGTAAACAGCAAATAATTTCATCATAGATGCAAAATTTATATAAATTTTGCATCTATTTTTTTACAGTTGATTTATTTTCCTTTATAGTGTATAATATTAGTTTACTTGGTAAAGGAAAGCAAATGGCTGTAGAACAACTACTTGATAACCTATACTTAAAACCAGCCCCCTGGCGAAAGTGGATGCAAACCCGTGAAGAAATTATTCAAGATTGGCAGGCGGGTAAAGACTTTCGTATTGAATTTGGACCATATTGCAGTATTCGTGATATTGAATATTTACGCAGCAGCTATAATCGGATATACATTATACACAATCGTGGAACTATTGAAGTTTAATTTGGGGATGTGGTGAAACAGGTAGACACAACAGACTTAAAATCTGTCGCTGAAAAGCGTACCGGTTCGACTCCGGTCTTCCCTACCAAGGAAATATATGACAACAGTAGAAGAAAAAGCAAATAATATATTAAAAGCACTATTAGGCAGTGATGATGCTATTGTTAGATGGTGGAACAGCCCTAACCGTGCATTTGATATGGAGACACCAGATGATCTTTGGCATAGTAGTAGTGGTCGTAACCGTGTTTATAGCTACTTACTAGACCAAATGGAAGCCCCACACTAAAATTAATTTATATAAAATGAAATATACTAGATTTGACTTAGAACAACTAATTCTTAAAAACTGGGAAATTACTACCGAGATTAAACACTTACAAGAGTTAGTCTTAGAGGGTAATCCAACCAAAGACCAGATTGCAAATTATCTACTTGGCTTAGAAACCATTTATGAGGTAAAATTTAATAAATTGTGGGATTGTTTTGAAGAACTTTGCCAACATCAAAAGATCAGTAGTTAATATCATGGCTGAATTAGCTCAGTGGTAGAGCAACCGCCTTGTAAGCGGTAGGTCATCCGTTCGAATCTGATATTCAGCACCAAGTTATAGTTGTATGAAACTAATAGAAACGTACTGCGGACGCGGGGGGCAGTTCCTCGCCGGGTCCACCAAAAGTACACTGCCACTTAATACATATATGCGGACTTATACCGGTACAGCTTCCGCGGGTTAGTATAAGGTTGCAAACTTATACGTTAGTGTACTTTTGATGGGCTCGATTTAGATTCGACGGAGTAAATAGTATTGCAGTGGACAACTCGGTAGGCGATCTCCGTAAAAGAAGCAAATCAAATAAATGCCAACGATGAGGTATTTGCCTTAGCTGCATAAGCTAGGCTGGGGTTTTGACGGTTGACCTTATTAGCCAACAACCGTCATTACAACAAACAATAGCTGTATAAAAAATATGTATTTAAGCATGTAGACTTAAATTTATCTAATTTACTAATTAACAAAGGAACATAATGGAACTAAATTTTAAACATGCTGGATTAAGTGTTAGTTTTGAGTGCGATGACGAAGACTACTATGATCACGTTGATCTTTTGCAAAAAATTGGATCTTTAGTTGAAGAATTATCTAATCACACTGGCGTTAGTCTTGTGGTATTGAGCGAATATGCAGACAAAAGTGAAGAAACCGAAGAAGAAGAAGACTAATAGTTTAGAGTATATACAGCTAACTAACCCTAAAGTACTGCTAAAATGGTCAATAGACAAATATGACTTTATCAAGGTAAATATTATAACAGAGCGGGCGTAACTCAGTTGGTAGAGTGCAACCTTGCCAAGGTTGATGTCGTGGGTTCGAATCCCATCACCCGCTCCAAAAATAGAGTAAGGATTTAAAGTGGATTTACCAATTAATACGGATGAATTACAGATCATTATAACAGCATTAGAAAAATCCAACAACATAGAAATTGCAAATCGGCTAAAACTAGTTATACGTCTAATATCGGAAGGAAAACCTTATAAAAAAATTCTTAGAGAAGAGTATAATATTGTTGCCTAGGTGGAACTAAATATGAATATTTGTGTCGTAGGAGCCGGTATAGCTGGCATTACTAGTGCCTATTATCTGACAAAATCTGGTCATGCTGTAACCATATTTGATTCTGAATCAGGTCCTGCTGAACAGTGTAGTTATGCCAATGCAGGACAGATCAGTGTAAGTAATAGCGAAGTTTGGACAACCTGGCGTAATGTATTCAAAGGACTGCAATGGTTAGCCAAGAAGGACGCCCCTTTATTGATCAGGCCTAGTCTTGATCTAGATAAGGCTAAATGGCTGCTTAAATTTCTTTACCATACAGCCGCAAACAGTTACGAACGTAATACTACTTATACAATAAGATTAGGGTTGGAGTCTAGGCAATTATATGACGAAATAGTTTTAGAAGAACAAATAGAATTTGATCAATTACGTGCAGGTATTTTACATCTATATAGAGATCAAGATTGGTTTAAATCAGCCCTTAAAACTCAAGAATTATACGAATGGAATGGCTGCGATTTTACTATTTTAGCCAACTCTAAAGAGTATAAGTTCTTTAATAGAAATATAGGAAAATTTGAAGATTTAAAAGAGACTAATCCTGCTGTAGCTGAAATACAAGGTGTAACAGGTGCTGCTGTTTGTTATACAGATTGGACTGGTGATATTCATAAATTTTGTAATCAGTTGTTCAATAAGTTAGTGAGTAAGTATGGTGTAAAGTATGAATTCAACAAACTAATTAAAGATGTTGATGATCTTTACGATTATGATTGTATTGTATTGGCCAACGGCGCTGGAGTTAGGCATCTAAGCAAACAAGTTGGAGACTGTCACCCAGTTTATCCTGTTAAAGGATACAGCATTACTATACCATTAGATAGTGTAGGTATGGCTAACAGTCCAAATATTAGTGTTCTTGATCAGGATAAAAAAATAGTCTGTACTAAGTTAGGTGATAGGTTGAGAATAGCAGGCACAGCAGAAATTACTGGCGACGATTATGAAATAAGAGAAGACAGAATTAAACCATTGGTTGATTGGGTCAATACTAATTTACCTAAGGTCAACACAGAACGCTATGACAGCTGGGCTTGCCTTAGACCTATGACACCTAATATGTTACCTATCATTAGTCAGAGCAAGTTTAATAAAAAAGTTTTTTATCACACTGGACACGGACACTTAGGTTGGACTCTAAGTGCTGCCACTGCCAAAAAACTAACTAATATTATAAATCAATAATAAACAACAAAATTTTTTGGAGTAAAGCAGTGTTAGAAACAATATGTGATACGTTAGTAGAAGCATATAAAAGAAATTGGATTACTAGTCGCGATGGAAATGTTAGTATTCGATATCATGATCGCGATCATTTTTATATTACACCTAGTGGTGTGCGCAAGCAGAAAATGCAGTATGACATGTTTAAAAAAATCGAAATTGAGCGTACAATACTTAGTGGGGTTGTTCCTTTAAAAAATATTTATCAGTTTAACGTAATACAACAAACAGATCTTAGTGGTAATCTTAAACCTAGTGGCGAATTACCACTACATGCCGGGCTACAAAAAGAGCTAGGACAACACTCGGAAGATATTAGAGTAGTAATGCATCTGCATCCTACTTATACCATAGCCGCTATGCATAGAGGCATTGTGCTCAAAGATTTGGTCAAAGACTTTCCTGAACTAAGTCGATATACCAAGGTAGCACCTAATGTGGGCGATGTACCACCAATCAGCCAAGAACTAGCTGACCAATGTCACAAGGCACTTGAACTTGATGAATTTGGTAACATAGCCTATGACATTGTTGGCATTAAAGGACACGGTGTGGTCAGCATAGATACCACACCGTGGCGTGCTTTTGAGCACATAGAAAGACTAGAACATATTTGCCAAATTGTACTAGCCAGCGGTGTATCATAATATGACAAAGTATATTATTATTTTATTACTAATATTATTTCCTTTAAATGTAGTATCTCAAGTTTCTATGAATAAAACTACATTATGCACTGATGGAGTAAGCATACAAAGAACTTTAACCAACCGAGAATTTCAGGAAAAACCTATTTGGATGGGTATAACGGAAAATAATGCTATTATTTCTGTGTACTACAATAAAGAAAATACTAGATGGACGGTTGTTGAATTTATAGGCAGAATAGGTTGTATTTTAGGTGCTGGAGAGGAAAGTCAATTATCTACAGAATATAGTACTAAGAAATGACTTATATAATTCAACAAGGACAAACATGAAATTTTTTAATAATTACTGGCGCAATCTCCCCGATTTTGATTGGAGCCACATTCTTTTAAGAATCCCACTAGCTATAGTATTTATTCAGCAAGGTTTAGCTAAAATGCCATTTGACCCTAAAGGTGGCTCAGGTTTTGGTCTTGGAGAACTAACATGGTGGTTTGTGGTCTATGGAGAGTTTTTAGCAGGTGTAGGGCTATTAGCCGGAGGCGTCATGGCTTTGCATAAAATTAGAGATTTGCCTTATGTAGCCGTACTAGGAGATGTTATTACAAGATTTTGTGGCATCACTATGTGTTGTATTGTAACAGGTGTAATTTGGGTAGTATTAAAACCAGCTGACTTGATTACAGTGCTAAATGATGCATTTCATCTATTCTTGTGGGTAGGTGGCTTATATTTTGCACTACGAGGTAACTGGGTGGTTGCATCACAGAAAAAAATTGAATTATAATGAATATTTTACTTCACAACCTTGCAGAGCGTGCTTGCAAAAAAATTAATTTAAATTATCCTGGTGACGCGTTCCCTATAGCTTTAACACAAGAAGTATTAAAAGATTTGCATGATGAGTTGGGAAAAATTAAATGGGTTGGTGAGGATGAAAGTTGGAATAAGGCTATACAATCTGTACGACAAGAACTAATTAAAAGATATAATATAAAACCATGAACATTATACAAGAAATTAGATCAAATCAAGCCGGAGAAACTGGTGCAGTTTGGATATATAAAGCTATGAATCTGTTTACAAAAGACATAGCTATGCAAATTATTATTGACGAACACCTTAAACAAGAAAGCGAACATTTAAGAGAAGTAAACCAACTACTAGATAAAAAATATCACAGTAAGCTATTGCCACTTTGGGCTGTGGCAGGATTTATTACCGGCTTCATTCCTAGCATTATGGGACCAAATTGGATGCTGCGAACCATAGATGCAGTTGAAAATTTTGTAGATCAGCACTATCTTAATCAAATTGAATATCTTAACAGCAATACTCCCAATCTTAATCGAATTAATGTTGGCAGCAAACAGCAATTAATTGATATTCTAAGCCGTTTACGTCTAGACGAAATTAGGCATAAACAGGAAGCACTAGAATTGTCTTATGAAAAGTCTAACTTTGCAGTAAGATTATGGTGTAGACTAGTTGAATTTGGATCTAAAAATGCTGTTGTACTGGCAAGGAAAATTTAAATGTGTCCAGCTTGTTATATTAATGGATTACTATTTTTAATATTTGGAGCTTCAGGAGTAGCAGTTGCTAGTAATCCTTGGATTATTAGTTTAAGTATATTAGTGTCAGTAGCAGGTATTTCATGGATGTACTTAGCATATTCTAAAAATCAAGGTCAAGGCGGACTTAAAACTAATCTTAAGAACACAGTAATTTATATATCTTTATTTTTAGCAGGTTTTATAACTGCTACTTATATAACCCATGATTATTTTGAAAAATATAGTCAGCAACAAGAAGGGGAAAAATAATGTATTGGGGTTATCATCTTATGCTAGATATAAGCGGTTGTAATGATGCAATTAGCAGTTACGACAGCATTTATAAATTTGTAAAAGACCTAGTAGTACGCATAGACATGCAGGCACATGGTGAACCAATCATAGAGTATTTGCTACCAGGTGATCCAAAACAGGGATTCAGCCTAATGCAGTTAATTACAACTAGTAATATATGTGCTCATTTTGTAGAAACTGATTCTAGTGCATATATTGATATTTTTAGCTGTAAACCTTTTGATATTGCTGTAGCACAGGGTGTAATTCAGGAATATTTTAAACCTAAAAAAATTAAAGTTAATTACATAACTAGAAACGCTTAAAAAATTGTATTGACATATTATTTATATTTTGATAAAATATATATTTAATAGTGGAAAAAACTATGAAACAAGATAAACAATATACAGTAGCTTTTCAACATCCTCAAAACGCTGGAATTGATTTAGAAATAATATATGGTAGTAGTAAATTGGATGCAATGCTAGCTTTTCTAGAGTACGACCATATTCCAAGAAATATTTGTAGTATTGCTGAATTGCAAGACTGGTTGTGGAATACTGAGGAATCATTAATCAATTGTATTGAGGTATAAATGGCTAAAGGTAAAACTAGTAGTAAAAGTGATCAAAATTATTGGTCACGATATAAATCAAATAAAATATGGGAATTAAATCGCAAACGTAAATTAGCTAAACATATTAAAAATCATCCTCAAGATAAAATAGCTGAACAAGCGGTACATAATATCAAATATAGACGTAAAACTCCAAAAGATCCACAGTGGACTTCTGGAAAAATTTATATTGCTAAGCTATTCAAATATTTTGCAGGTTTTGTTAACCGCGATATGTTTAATAGCAATCATAAAATTCAACTGGAAACGTTAACGCAATATAATAAACCAAAACCGGGCACTAAAATTAATCAGCTTAGTCGTGTAGATTTTTCAATTGGTGCACGAGTGCATGATAAATATGGTCGCCCTGCATGGATTGGCTAATACTATATACTATATTTGCATTAAGTACAGGTATATGTTGTTGGTTATTCTTTTATGTACCCATAGTACATGAGGCTAGGCGATTAGGTATTAATAATACCTTTACCCGTAGTCCTATTATTAGCAGTGTAACTTACATACTTTTATCTATGCTAGTAGCACCTAGCGTATTTATACCAATATTTAACCAAGAAAAGGGCAATCTTTTTAAAAAGGCACTACGGTCGGAAATCTTAAAACAAGAATAAAATTTTATATTTGACTTATCATGCTAAATCGTGTATAATATTATTTCTATTGATTATAAAAGGCTAACCATGAAATTACTTGAATTCACATACACTAAACAAACAGGTGACGTTAGCAAACGTGCAGTTATAGAATTAGTTACACCAACTACTTTTGTTGAAGGGTGGGATGTTACTAATCTAGATAATAATGAATTTGCTAGATTTACTGAAACTATGGGATCTCTTCGTCGTCGACAGCATGAGGAGACTATGCAACTATTACAGGATTTTGATCTCAAACATAATTACAGACGTTTTAAGCCCGATAGTATGACTGATATTCAAATTGAATACGTCTAAATTCAGAATATGGGATAGCCTCCATATTCATGACACAGTAAATCACGGAATACAACTTCGTACTAAACTAGAACAATTGTGTGCAGAAAGTAATAAAACTTTGGAAGAATTACCAGATAGTTTAATTCCTAGTAACCTGCTATATATGTTAGTTGTCAGTAATGAAGCAATGTACAATAAATTATTAGAACGCGATTTAATAGAAACACTTAACCCTAAACAAAATTTAAATATACACTAAGGATACTTTTATTATTATGGCAACTCAATCACAGTGGACCGACGAACTCAAAACCAAAGTTATTGAAATGTATGAGCAGGCAGGTCCAACTCCTGAAAGTTCAACTGAAATTATCAAGGATATAGCCGAAGAAATTGAAATGTCACCAAACGGTGTACGTATGGTACTAGTTCAAGCCGGAGTATATATTAAGAAAGACTCTAGCACTAGTTCAACTAAAACAACTAAAACTGCATCAGGCGAAGGCAGTAAACGAGTTTCAAAAGAAGACTCGATCGCTGCACTTAAATCGGCCATTGAAGCTAAGGGAGGTCCTATCGACGATGACATACTTAGCAAACTTACCGGCAAAGCTGCAGTGTACTTCACTACTGTCTTAAAAGCAGCTTAATTTTGGCGGCCTAGTGCCGCCTTTTATTTCTGGAGAATCTAGTGGCAAGAAAGCGCAAAACAGAGCTTGAAGAAGAACGGATGACCGATAGTAATCTTAGCCGAGTTATTAGATTGCTTGAGCCAAAAGAAGGCATCAAACCTATTACTAAAAAAGACGCATGTCAACTACTAGGCATGGCATATAATACAACCAGACTTGGAACAATTCTAGAGCAATTTAAGGAGCGTCAGCGTAGAACTGCTGAACAACGAGCAAAGTTGCGTGGAAAGCCTGTTACTAAAGACGAAAAGATTTTTATTATACAAGAATATTTAAATGGTAGTACTATTGATGCAATTACTAAAAGTACCTATCGTGGTGCAACTATTATTAAACAAGTGTTAGATGAATATAGTGTGCCACTTCGTGTTCCAGGTCAAACTTATTTTAACCCACAACTTATTCCTGATCGAGCAGCTCGCGATAAGTTTGAAGTAGGAGAAGTAGTCTGGAGTGCTAGATATCTGTCACTGGCTAAAATTTATAACGAAAAATTCGACCCTAAACATGGGTATATCTACCATATGTGGCTAATGGATGAAAAACAAAAACAATACTGCTGGCAACCTGCTTACGAATTAGCAAGTTTGCAGCAAATTCTAGAACTTGGAGTACAAGTATAAGTGGACAGCGATATCTTATACGAACGCTTAATTGAAGAAAATATAGAAAAAGGTTTTCAAATTAAGCTAGTAATAAATAATTTTAAAAATGTTACTTATATACAACTACGCAAGTATTTTCTTACTTATGAAGGTGACTGGCAGCCTTCCAAAGAAGGTATTAGCATTCCAGCTAGTATAGAGAATATATATAGCCTACTATATGGACTACTAGATATTTGCAGCAAAGCTGAAGGGGAACAAGTAATTAAGCATTTCTATGACCAAATACTTAAAAAATGACTTGACAAATCGACTTTAAATTGCTATAATATTATTATGAATAAATTACATAAATTTTTAGATAAAGCCAGTCACGACTATTATGCCGGTACGCCTACTATTCCAGACTATGTGTTTGATGAATTAGCAATGGGTTGCGGCTATAACAAACTAGGCGCACCCGTACATGGTAAAAAAGGTAAGCATTTATATCAAATGTATAGCTTGCAAAAATACTATGAAGATGACGGCAAATTAGATCCGTTAGCGGGTTTAGACATTACTACTAGTATAAAGTTAGACGGCGCAGCAATTAGCCTACTATACGTAGACGGCATCCTAGTGCAAGCACTTACTCGCGGTGATGGTATAGAAGGTCAGATTATTACAGATAAAATGTATGAACACGGTAAATTAGTACCACTTACTGTTGATCTTAAAAATGTAACTGTACAAATTACTGGTGAGATTGTAGCCCCACTGCATATAGAAAATAGTCGAAACTATGCAGCAGGATCGCTTAATCTAAAAGACCTATCGGAATTCAAAACCCGCGCAATCGAGTTCTTTGCCTATCAAATAACACCAAATCTAGATCCGACTTGGTCAGGTGATATGAATGTGTTAAAACAACTTGGTTTCAATACTGTACTAGAACCAGAACTTTATAAAATATATCCTAGTGATGGCATAGTAATTAGACTAGAAAATAATTATCAATTTGAACAACTAGGTTATACTAGTAAACATCCTCGTGGTGCATATGCTCGTAAAGAACGTGCACAATATGTAGAAACTAAATTACTAGATGTAGAGTGGAATGTTGGTAAAACTGGTAAAGTAACACCGACAGCTATTCTAGAACCAGTTAAAATAGGAGACGCTACAATTAGCCGCGCTACACTCAACAACCCCGGCTTTATAGAAGCACTAGACCTACAGATTGGCGACATAGTAGCAGTTGCTAGAGCTGGAGAAATCATTCCATGTATACTACACAAGGTTGATGCTTAAATTTTATTTGCCACAGCAATAAAAATTTTAGCTTGTAATACACTAGTTAATACTGTATAATAATATCTTAGGTTAATTAATATATATGAAAATTGAAATACCCACACATTGTCCTTGTTGCAACTACAAACTAGAACTGGTTAATGATCAGTTGTTTTGTCGCAATCAAGCTTGTGATGCTCAGTTAAGCAAGCGTGTAGAACACTTTTGTAAAACAATGAACATAAAGGGTATGGGTGCAAAAACTATTGAAAAACTAGGATTAGGCGACATAACCGAATTATATTATTTAGAACTTAATGAAGTTAGTAACCTATTAGGAAGTATAAAAACAGCAGAAAAACTCCTTGTAGAAATTGATAAAAGTCGTAGTGCCCCACTCAATCAGGTATTAGCCAGTTTTAGTATTCCACTAGTAGGTAATACTGCTAGTACAAAAATTGCAAATACTGTTAATAATATAGATGAAATTAATCAAAAAACCTGCAAGCAAGCTGGATTAGGAGATAAAGTAACACAAAATCTCTTAAATTGGCTTGAGATAGATTTTAAAGAAATAAGAGAGTTCTTACCTTTTTCATTTCTTAGCAAAATACCTATAACACATGCTTCTGGTCCAGTAGTGTGTATTACTGGTAAATTATCTTCTTATAAAACCAAAACCGAAGCCTATACACAACTACAAAAATACGGATTTCGTATCAGCGAAAGTGTAAGTAAAACTACGGATTATTTAGTTGACGAAGAAGATAAAGGTAGTACAAAACGTAAAAAAGCCGATACACTCGGCATTAAAATTATCAAAAACTTAAATATCTTTCTAAGAGAAAATATAAATGACTGAAAAAGCTAAAAAATGGTCTGACGCTACTGTTGATCAACTTATGAAACTTGTTGGTGATCACCGTCCGGTTAGTGCCAGTACTGTTGCACATACTGCGGAGACACTTGGCCCAGATTTTACAGCACGTAGCGTAGCTAGTAAACTTCGTCAACTTGAAGTAGAAGTTGCTAGTATGGCTAAAGAAAAAACTAGTGCATTTACTGAGGATGAGGGTGCTGAACTTGCTGAGTTCGTAATTAATAATTCAAACGAACTTACCTATAAACAAATTGCTGAACAGTTTATGGATGGAAAATTTACTGCTAAACAAATTCAAGGCAAATTATTAGCTCTTGAACTAACTGGTAGTGTTAAACCCGCTGAAAAAGTAGAAGTTGCTCGTACTTATACTGATGCCGAAGAACATGAATTTGTTACTATGGCAGAACAAGGCGCATTTATCGAAGACATCGCAACAGCACTAGGCAAAACTGTTGCTAGTGTTCGCGGTAAGGCTCTTAGCCTTACTCGTAAAGGTCAAATTGCTAAAATTCCTGCGCAAAAGAATAGTTATGCCAAAGAAAATGTCGATCCTGTTAATCAGCTTGGAGCTAAAATTCATAGCATGACAGTTGCAGAAATCGCTGCGGCTGTTGATAAAACAGAACGAGGTCTTAAAACCCTATTAACACGTCGCGGAATTAAAGTTGCTGATTATGATGGCGCTGCAAAACGCGCAAAAGCAGAAGCTAAAGCTGCTTAATAAACAGTAACAAAAACCCAGGCCGGGAGACGTAAAATGCTCCCGGCCTTTTCTACTTTTAGGCCTTTATGAAAGTAACTATTACCTATCATGACAATCAAAGTTTTACAATAGAAGAAGTAGTAAAATTAGCTACAGATAACTATGGCCGAACAGCTCAAGTTGAGGTAATGCCAGAATCTACTATGGCTTACGATCATATATACTTCGGCTTACAACAATTATTAACCCACGAACAACTTAGTCTGTTATTTGAACGAGATGCAAGTTATCAAAAAGATATAAAAAAATTAAGAGAACAAGTACTCTACAAAGTAACGGAAATTATAGATCAAGTAATTATAGACAACGAATCTAAGGTAGGCTAGCCTTGGATACGAGTGCAGTAGTCTTAAATAAACTACTAGCTGAACAAAACCTTGAATTATGGGCCAGACTCAAGCTAGTATTTTTAGACCCTGCGTACAGCTCTCTTTACGGTGCAATCAATAAACACTATGAAAAGTACCACAGTGTACCAAGTTTTGACGATTTAGCATTAACTATAAGGGAGGGTCCAGCGTCTAAAACGTTAGCTACTCTCCGCTTAACGGAAGTACCTGATGTTAGTGCAGAAATTGCGCTAGATGCATTGATAGATCAATATACACAAAATGAAACTGTAAAGCTACTAGATAAATTTGTAGATAAATTACCACTTTATGATAGCAATGAGATAAAAGAAAACTTATCTACTATAGCCATGACTATAGAGGAAAAAACACATACTAGTGAAAAAGTATTTACTATGGCTGATATGATGTTATTTCGCCATCCAGATGACTTGGAGAAAGAACGTGTTTATTTGGGTCTTAATAATACTTTTGATGCTGTTCTTGGTGGTGTGGCTAGACAAGAGCTCGTACTCATCGGCGGCAAACGAGGTAGTGGCAAAAGTATTACTAGCAGTAATATTTTTGTTAATCAGTATGAAAATGGAAATAGTTCAATATATTTCTCTATAGAAATGACTGCATATGAGGTTATGGAGCGTAATCTTTCAATACTATCAGGCGTCGATTTGCAACGATTAAAACAAAATAAATTAACAGATACTGAAATATTAAGTATAGTAAAAACTAGAGCAAACATGTTTGAAGAAGCCGATCAATCCGTACTAGATTTTATGCGGCATCGTGATAGATTTAAATTTGAAGAAAATTTAGTACGAAATTATCAACTAAAACCAGATAATCAAATGATTATTGTTGATGATAGAGACCTTACCATTAGTGGTATCGATCTGCACATTGGCAAAGCAAAAGCTAAATTTGGTGACAAATTACAAGTTATAGTAGTAGACTACTTAAATCAAATTGTTATTGAAGGTTCCGATATGTATGATTGGAAACCACAAATCGAAGTATCGAAGAAACTAAAAAATTTAGCTAGAAAATACGAAATTGTAATGGTAAGTCCTTATCAAATTGATGCAACTGGTGAGGCACGATTTGCTAAAGGTATTTTAGATGCTGCTGATATTGCACTGGTAATGGAAGCGCATGACAAAAGTAGTAATGCTATTAGTTTTGAAACTACTAAAATTCGTGGCGGTAAAGAAATGAGATTCACTAGTCCTATAGACTGGGAAACTCTTAAAATTAGTCCACAAAGCATAGATAAACCACAAGAAAAAGAAATTATTAAAAAAGCAGGTAAAAAGAATCTAAAACAAGATGATACTAGTGCAGACTTACCATGGAATGCATAGATGAATGATCCAATATTAGAATTATTACAAAAAAATAGTTTAAGTTATAGTATAAGTGGAAGAGATTACGTAATTAAATGTTTAAATCCAGAACATGAGGATAATAATCCTAGTTTTAGAATTGATCGTGTTAGCGGTGCAGCCCACTGCTTTAGTTGCGGATTTAAAACTAATATTTTTAAATATTTTGGTGTTTTTACTAATCCCGTGCCGCTTAAAATTGCTAATCTTAAAAAGAAATTATATGAGCTTAGTGTAAAACAAGAAGTTGATATACCTATAGGACATACACCTTGGACTAAATCATTTCGTGGAATTAGTGCACAAACACTTAAACATTTTAATGCATTTTATACCAATCAAGTAGAAAAATTACAAGATCGTATTGTATTTCCAATAAAAGACGTTACTAATCAGACTAAAGTCTTTGTTGGCAGACATACACTAAGCAACGTAAATCCTAGATATATTAATTACCCTGCCGGAACACAACTACCTTTATTTCCTAGCTATTTAGAGCAGCCTAGTCGCAGCATTATATTAGTAGAAGGTATATTTGACATGCTTAATTTATACGATAAAGGAGTAAGAAATGCAATCTGCTGTTTTGGAACAAATACATTACAAAATACAACAAAACAAAAATTATTGCCATTTAAAGCACAAGGTGTTACAAATATATACATCTTATTTGATGGTGATGAAGCAGGAGAAAAAGCAGCAAAACAAATTAAACCAATCTTAGAAGATGATTTTATTGTAGAAATTATTAAATTACCAGACGGTGTTGATCCTGGTGAATTAGACACAATAAATGTACAAAGTATAAAAGAGTATATTCAATGAAAATTGCTGTAATTGATAAAGCACCTAATCGTACACGATATAGTGATTATTTCGAATTTGACTATGATCACTTTCATATGAGTTCGAAACCAATTACTAAATTACTTAAAAAAGATGTTGATCTTAATGTTGATACCGATCTCTATGATTTAGTGATCTTGGTAGGGGCTGAAGCGTCTAAAGAATATGCCAAGGTTACTAGCGTAACTAATTATTCTGGTCAACTAATAAATAAAAAATTTATACCAATTAGTAACCCTGCAATGTTAGCATTTAAGCCAGAAGGAAAACCTGATTTTGAACGTGCAGTAGACAAAATACATAAACATATTCGTGGTGAAATTACTGGCGTTAAAACTGGAAATTTTGACGGTATTAACAACGAACATGATGCTTATAGTTTTTTTCAAGAAGTATTAGAAAATGCGCAAGGTGTAGTAGCTATAGATACGGAAACGACTGGACTATATCCTCGTGATGGCTATGTTCTAGGAATTAGTATTAGTTATAAACCTAATCACGGCAGATATGTTAGCTGCGATTGTATAGACTACAATTCTCTTAGATTGCTACAAGAAATTTGTACACGTTTTACTATCGTATTTCATAATATGAAATTTGACTATAAAATGCTCAAATATCACCTTAACTTAGACTTTGATCGTACCAGAGTACATGATACTATGGTTATGCACTATGTACTTGACGAAACGGACAGTCACGGTTTAAAAGATTTAGCACTAAAATACACAGACTATGGTGACTACGACGCTAAACTGGATGAATTTAAAAAAGAGTATTGTCGTCAACACGGTGTTCTTAATGAGAATTTTACTTATGACTTAATACCTTTTGATATTATCAGCGAATATGCCAGTATAGACACAGCAGTTACACTAGAACTATTTAACAAATTTTGGCCTATTGTACAAAAGAATGATAATTTGCGTAAAGTTTATAGTGAAATTTTAATTCCAGGTACACTATTCTTAATGGATATGGAAGAAGTAGGTATTCCTATTAGTCGTGAACGTATGGAATTTGCTGATAAATATTTAACTGAAACAATTGAAGAGGCTAAACAGCATATTTATACGTTCGACGAAGTTAAACTATTTGAAAAAAATGAATCAAAAGTATTTAACCCTAATAGCGTTATGCAACTACGTAGTATATTATTTGACTATGTAGGTTTAACACCAACAGGTAAAAAAACAGGCACAGGTGCTATAAGCACAGATGCTGAAGTCCTGGAACAATTAAGTGAAGAACATGAGCTTCCTAAAGCGATATTACAAGTACGTAAATTATCCAAGATCCAAAACACATATATACACAAGATACTTCCTGAGCTTGATAGGGATGATAGGATTCGTACTAATTTTAATCTTATCTTTACCACTAGTGGCCGTCTTTCTAGTAGTGGGAAATTTAATGCGCAACAAATCCCACGAGACGACCCAATCATCAAAGGCTGCATCAAAGCTCCGTCGGGCTATAAGATCGTTTCGCAAGACCTAAGAACTGCTGAAATGTACTATGCCGCTGTGTTATCAGGCGACAAAAATTTACAAAAAGTATTTACAGATGGCGAAGATTTTCATAGTAGTATTGCTAAAATGGTATTTGATTTACCATGTGAAGTACAACAAGTAAAAAAGCTTTTTTCAGATATGCGTCAAAGTGCTAAAGCTATTTCATTTGGTATATTGTATGGTAGCGGTGCAGATAAGGTAAGTCTTACTGTTAGCAAAGCAACAGGTAAATATTATCCTGTTGATCGTGCTCGTGAAGATATTAAACAGTACTTTACAACTTTTAAAAAATTAAAACAGTGGTTAGACACTCGCAAGGATTTTATTCAACAAAATGGATATACTTACTCGTTTTTTGGCCGAAAAAGAAGGCTTCCTAACGTATTCAGCAGTGACAAAGGAATTGCAGCCCACGAAGTACGAAGTGGAATTAATTCAGAAATCCAATCGCTGGCAAGTGACGTTAACCTACTCGGAGCTATTGGAACTGCTAGAGAAATTAGCAAGTGTGGACTTGACGCAAGAATCTTCATGCTTGTACACGACTCAATCGTGGCACTTGTTAAGACCGAGCATGTAGAACAATATTGCAATATTTTAAAAGATAATACTCAATATGATTGGGGTTGTAATATTCCTAATTTTCCTATTGGTGTAGATCAAGACATTGGAGATGATTATAGTTTTGGACACTTTGAGGAAACCTATAGAACTGACGGCAATAGTTTGGCCCGTATTTAGACTAGGTGAACGTGAGCCACAGCAGTTAGGTGGCTTAGTATTCTATCGTAAGGAGTATGTAGATCAAGATACTGTTATCTATAGTGATAAATACCGTGTAGTAGATGATAAGAATATTGATAAACCTACACTAGGACTGCGTAGGCTACAAATAAGTGATAGCTTGTATCCTATAGGTACGGCTATCTATTTCTTACAAGACGTAATAAAACTGGCAAAAAGTACTACCTGGTTTATAGACAACCACGGACAATTATTTCAACATAAAAAAACTAGGCGCGCCAAACTGGCTACACACAGACTTAAACAAGTTTTCCCTGCACAAGGCATTGGGTGTGTTTTAGAGGTTGAAGACCTAGCTGAAAGATTTAAAAGCTTACAAGTACCACAAGACAACGAAATATACGCTGGCATACTTAGTTATGGTGGCAGAAACTTATTATATGGATTTTACAGTGAACCAATTAAACCAACTTGGAGAAAAGTGTGAAAGCTATTATTAGCAATAGAATCTACATGGACAATCCAGGTAGTGCTGCTAGTAAGTTTATCATGAACACACTTACTTATAAAATCCATAAAAACACTGGATCAAAGAAGTTTGTTAGTGTAGAAACTATTAAAAACTATAAAAGCTTTAGTGGCGGCATGCTTAGTGTGCCACAAGGCCGTATCGATCTAATACCAGATGGATATAATATAGTAGACAAACGTGTTACAAATCCTGTGCCGTTTCCTACAGCTAGATATCCGCTGCGTACAGATCAACAAGAAATTTATG
>Ga0194130_10001518_pt1 | contig 36921 bp, 55 predicted proteins | sample TA2KigsurfametaG_FD_160084 | JGI IMG/M metagenome (GOLD analysis project Ga0194130, IMG submission 160084) | Freshwater microbial communities from Lake Tanganyika, Tanzania - TA2015050 Kigoma 12 surface | ecosystem: Environmental > Aquatic > Freshwater > Lake | place: Tanzania: Lake Tanganyika...
CACTCGGCACTAATTCCACGATGACGTTTGAGCGTACTTCCAACACTTCTCTGACGATTAAGGTGCGCGGCTCTGACGGCACCACTCGCTCGGTCTCGCTAACCCTCGCCTAAAATCTATGCAAACCACCATCTCACCCGTCCAAGTTTATCCGTCCACCGCAAACACGCTGATGATTCGCTCGATCACGCTCGGCCCGCCGCCCGCATATTACTACGAGTTGCAGGATGTGCAGACCGTGGAGAAGACCCGCGAGGTCGCCAATCCTGCCCACGTTCCCGCAAGCGTGGACGCGGACGGCAATGCTGTCGCCGCGCAGGGCGCACCCACGATCACCGAGACCTACGAGGAGACGACGGTTGTCGTGCTGAAGAACGGCAACACCTCGATGACCATCGACCAATGGGACGCTTGGCCCGCTGGCCCAGAGTCGGGCGACGACGACTACCAGCTTAATGCCATCACGGCCAACCTTGGCCTGACCCGCGCTTGATGCGTCATTTTAAGGCAGCATTCACGGCCCTGCCCTACTGCATCGCCACTTATGTGGCGTTGATCGGCTTGGCTTGGCTGCTGCTGTTCCCGTTCCAGCCGGTAAAGGCCAACCCTCCGGTCTACTCCGTTGCCGATCCCAAATCAGAGGCCATCCTCGCTGCGCTGTCGTCAGGCGGGCGGGTCTGGGAGGTCGCGCACACCGGGTCGATGCGCCCGTTCCTCGATGGCGGCGAGTTTGTCGTCACCGCGTCTGCCTTCGAGTCTATCAGACTGGGCCAGATTCTCACCTACAAGGCAGCCTACCACGACATTCCCATCGTGCATCGTGCGGTGCAGCGCGATAAACACGGCTGGCTGATGGCGGGGGATGCATCTCCGCGCAGCGAGTCGTGGGCGCGGGTCACGACCAACGAATACCTTGGGACGGTGATAGCCGTCTACCGCCCTATCGCCCATTAACCCGCGTTCTATGAAAACCAAAGAAGTCATCAAGTCTGAGATTATTAGCCAGCTTCAGCAACAGTCGATGGCTGTGTTGGTGGACTCGCTTACCGAGGCCCAGGCCCGCATAGCGGAGCTGGAAGCCAAGCTGGCCGAGGCTGCCAAGCCGCAAGGCTGAAGCCCGCCCTCCCACGGTCATGGACCGTTACCGCTCATACGGACCGACTGACGATCCCCCCAAACAAGTGGGGGACACGGCGTTCATTGGGGTGGACGAGTACAACGCGCCGGAGAACATCCGGCCTGGCAACGTCCAGCAGGCGGTAAACCACGACTTCTCGTCTCAGAACGCAAACACGCGGGGCGGGTTTGTGTGCCTGCCGGAGTTGGGCAATGTTGACAGCATTACTGGCACCGGAGGCGCATTTGGGCAGAAATGGACGGCAATGACAATGCCGTCCTCGAACTACACTTCAGTGGTGTACGGGCAGGATAAATTTGTAGCCATCGGGTATGGCCCGGAAACAATTGTGTACTCTAGTGATGGCATTAATTGGACAGCGGCGGACATCTCGGCGTTCTCAATCGGAGCCTTAAATTTCATCGGGTTTGCCGCTGGTTTCTTTATTGTTATTGGATTAGATGCTGCTGAAACCGCTTGCCTTGTTCTTCGTTCGCAAGACGGCATCACTTGGACGGCAGCCGCAACGCCACCAGTTGATCCTGCTGGCCTCCAAAACCAGTTCTATACCTTGGCCTATGGTAATGGCAAATGGGTATCTACTGTAAATGGCTCTTATAATAGCCGTTCATCAGTTTCAAGCGATAATGGTAATCATTGGACGACGTATTCAGCAGTTCCGGCTGCTCTTCTCGATGCTCAGGTATTGTGTTTTGGAAACGGCAAGTTTGTGGCTCCAGTTCAGAATGCCATCCTAACATCTTCGGATGGGGAAACTTGGACGACCATTAATTTTCACGCTTCGCCGCCTAATATTAATTGGGATTTTGTAGCGTTTGGCAACGAGCGTTTCGTGTTGGTATCGCGGGACGGTTATGTGGCTTGGTCTCAGGATCTTCTCATTTGGACATTCACTGAAACGGCCAACCTCGAGTTGTTAAACGCGACCCGTGTCTATTTTTTTAATCAAGTTTTCATTCTTGTCCGGCAAACCCCTGGTTTTTCCAATAGCCCACGCATCTGGACATCGATCAACGGAACCAATTTTATTCCGGCGGGCGCGACCGCAGAGACAGCTGGTTTTCCCAGTTCGGGGATCAATGCGATTGCTGCAAATCCCAATGGGCGTTTTATTACGGTTGGACTTTCGGTGACGCAGGCATCATATTACTCGGATAGCGTCGTTGCTAGTGTATTTGCTTCCGGCTTGTTTTCCGATCCATCTGAACCAGACACCCCGTGGATCGTCGTTGTAGGCTACGACGCCGTTGGCTTCTACGCCTTCGGCAAGGCCAGCAAGACTGTCAGCCTTGGGGCTTACCGCGTCACCGACCAATCGACCATCGTCCAAGCCAACAACTTTCTGTACTTGTTTCGGGGCGACACCGAAACCCCTTTGTACTGGGACGGGCAATGGGACAGCGAGTTTGAGTTGGTTCCCAACACCAGCCTGCCCGCAACTTTCAGCAGCATTCCAAATAGTAGCCAAGCCACCTACTATCAAAACCGTCTTTGGGTACGTTCTGGAAAGGACAACGTCGCTGCGTCAGACGTTCTTGCGTTTACCAATTACGACCCGGTGGCCAACGAGTTTAGCATCAACACGGGCAACTCTGACTTTCTTGTCGCCACATTCCCCTTTGGCACCAACACGCTGGTCGCCTTCAAGAACAAGTCCATTCTTGCCTTGAACAACGTCGAGGGGTCGCTGCTGGACGTGACCACCACTGAGGTGACCCGCCAGGTAGGTTTGGTTGGCATCAATGCGGTCGCCTCAATTGGTCCCGACCTAGCCTACGTCAGTTACGGCAACATCAACCTGCTGACGTTGACCAGCACCAATAACGCCCTCCAGCACAAGACCCTGCCGTTGTCCGCCCGGATTCGGAAACTTATGAGGCGGGTCAACTGGGAGGTGGGGGGCAAGATTAGTCTTGGGTATTGGAACAACAAACTTTACGTCGCCCTACCGCTGGATAACAGCGTCTTTTGCAACACTGTCATTGTTTACAACTTTGTTACGGAGCAATGGTTTGGAGAGTGGGCGTTCAACGATGACATGAATATGTGCATCCAAGGTTGGCAGGTGGTCGATTACCTTGGCCTGCAGCGCCTGCACGCCATCACCGAGGATGGCCGGATCTTTGTCACGGATGAGGGTCCAAACGACATCAGCGGCCCAACCTTGTGTGAGATCTCAACCCAGTTGGTCACCCGCGCTTACAATACGGATGGGCTAAATCACATCCAACGACGGATGTTTTTGGACGTAGCCACCAACCGCCCCGAATTTTCGGTTTCAACTTATACGGAGGGAGCCAACGAGGAGTCGGTCCTGATCACGGACCAGACCTACAGCCGGGCCGATAGCTGGAAGTTTGCGGATTCGGCCTACGACTTGACCAACGCGAACAACGATTACAACCGGGCCTACCGCCAAGACTATTCGACCGGACCAAATAGCATCCAGCCTGGCACCGGGTTTGAGCCGCAAATGAATCAGGAGTTGCGTTTGCCCTTGATTTCGCGCCGCCAAGGGCGTCTTAGCTGGATTGAGATCACCAATACCCAAGGATTCATTTCCGTGATGTCGGTCGGGTATGAGACCCGCCCCGGCCAGCGGGCAAACTACGTCCAAGTCTAACCATGCCCAACGTCACTCCAGGCTACACCTTCACGGGGACTACGGACCCGATCACCTACACCAAGCTGAACCTTTTGGGGCAGCCTACGGTCAGCATCGGCAACGATGAGGTGACCTCCTCGATGCTTGCTTCTGGTCTGACCATCGACTCGCTTACAGTCTCAGGCGGGCTGACGTTAGGCAGCGGAACCGGCCTGTTCACGGCGGCGACCACGGAGACTTTTAGTGGAACAATTGCTCTGACCTTTGGGGTTGATAAGGGCAACACCCGCATCATTAACTGCTCGTCCAGCACGGCCTCCACGCTGAACGCGGCCAGCGTCCCGGCGGCAGGCTACATCTTGATCATCCGATTCAAGACTGATGGTACGGCTGGTAACACCATTACCTTTGGCACCAACTTTAAGAAGACCGGCACCTACGCTTTGACCAACGCCAATCAGTTTTACCAGATCATGTTCATCTCGGACGGCACCTTCCTCTGCGAGGTCTGCCGGTCTGGCGCAACCAGTTAATTTATTCCAATGCCTCCCGTTGTCCTTCCTCCTTTTGTAGTCAACGCGGCTCCATTTCGGCAATCGCTTGGGTTTGGTATTTCAGAGCCGGATGAATTTGATACTGATGGAATAGAAATCAGCCCAGGCATATTTAATTTTGACACAAACATTTTCCAAGGGCCGCTAAGAGGCGGACAAAACCAAATTGTCACATTGCCGCCATTTGTGGTGACGGCAGATCGCATTGACACGCCGGGGCTCGCTACGCCGTACATGGGCACCCCTTTCTATGTCCGCCCAGAGGGAACTGAAGGAATCGAGCAGTCTCCAACCCCCTACATGGGCACCCCTTTCTACGTTCGCCCAGAAGGAACTGAAAGAATCGAGCAGTCTCCAACCCCCTACATGGGCACCCCTTTCTATGTCAGTACGGACAGGATCACAACTCCATCAATTGAGATTACGCCTGGCATCTTTAATCCTCCTACGGTTGGACCGCCTTTATTGTCCCCAACCCCCTACATGGGCACCCCTTTCTACGTTAGTACGGATAGGATCACAACCCCATTAATTGAGATTACGCCTGGCATCTTTAATCCTCCTACGTTTGGACCGCCTTTACTGTCTCCAACCCCCCTGGTATCCACACCTATCCCAACTCCGTCTCCGTTTGAGCCATCTCTAACGCTTCCATCCCCGACGCCTACGCCCATCGTTGGAGGAGGAGGCCCTTCCACCGTGACTACTACTTCTACAGGAACCTCGCCCCAGCGCGACTTTGAAGCGGAATTGGGCAAAACGCTCGTCGCTCTGTCGCGCTACCAGCCGCAGATGCTTGGAATGTATAAGGACTTGTATCAGTCGTTTATGCCGGCTGGGCTGACAGCGGCTGAGACCAGCGGACTAGCCCAGATGCGGGCGGATGAGGAAAAGCTCAACCGCCTGCGTCAGGGCATCCTGAGCCCCGAGGATATCCGTACCGCCACCCAGGGCGCGAGGGAGGCCTACGGCGCCCGCGGGCAAGTGTTTGCGCCTGGCGCCATTGGAGCGGAAATCCTTAACCGGGAAGCCATCCGCCAGCAGCGGGAGGATCAGGCCCGTGCTGCCTATCAGCAGTCGATGGGCAACCTGATGAACGTAGCCAATCTGCAAACCGGCAACATCTTCCAGCCCATCAGCAGCCTGCTGTCCAGTTCTTTCAACCCGCTCGGTGCCTACCCGGCGGATGTGTACGGGACCAACGTCAATGCCGCCTTGGCCCGAGAAATCGCGGAGCGCAACAAGGAGGCCGCCATCGAGTCTGCCCGGCTCTCTGGACAGGCTCAAAGTTCGGCTGCTCGAGCTTCTGCTGGTGGCAGCATCGCAGGTGCAGCACTCCCATTTGCCATCAAAGGCGTAGGCGCTCTGTTCAGTATCCCGCTTCCGTCTTGTATGCCTGGCAATCAGTGCATCGATACCCCCACCGGCCCCAAGGCCATTCAAGACCTCAAAGGCGGAGATATCGTCATCGGCTACGATGGCAGGGAAGCCTTCATCATGCAGGCGTGCAGTTGGAACCAAGATCCGACCCGTACCTTCCTCACGATCACCCGCGAGGACGGCACCGCCTTCACGGTGTGCGATGACCATAAGATCCTTGGCATTCCCGCGATGGAGTGGGCGGAAGGTGCGGATATGGCGGGCAGCCGCATCAAGTCCATCACGGCCAGTAACGGCTTCCTGACCAGCTACGACATCCTGACCAATCAGGGCGGTTATCGGATTGCCGGCGTGCCGGTGAACTCGATGATCCCTGAGATCATCCGCCTTGCCGCCCGCTTTGAGGCCCTGAGTGCCTCGCAGAACCCCGCCTAAACGCCATGCCCTACAATCCAGGTATCCAGGATATCAGCGGCCAACTGATCGCGCAGGGGATGTCGCAGGCCAGCGCAGCGCGGGCGCGGGCGATGGAGAACATCGGCCAGTCCATCTCCGGTGCCATCACCAGCGGGTTCAAGCAGTATCAGCAGAACCAGTTCCTGACCAAGCAGGCGATGGGCAAGTTCGGAGCCCAACTGCAGGACGAAAACTTCAAGAAGTACGTTTCCGGGGTATTGGCAGACGACCCCAATTCCCCGACTGTCCCTGAGCCACTAAAGAAGGCCCTACAGAATGCCCAGAAGGGCGATGTAGACATCTACGATGCCGCCCTGCTGGGCAGTCTGGCGGATACCTACAAGGAGAACCGTGAGGGCCGATTGATGGAGGCGCAGATCGCAAAGCTGCGTGCTGAAACTGGCCAGTTTGGTCAGATTATGTCGATGGGCGATTACCAGGCTTTAATCGCGGCTAACCCCAGCGTTGACTTTGGGGCCAAGATTCTGTCGGATGGCCGAGTTGCGGTTCAGACGGGTGGGGCACGGGCACCTCAAGCTGCTAGGCCTTTGACCATTCAGCCAATGGGCGGTGGAGTTGGCGCATTTGATCCAGAAACTGGTGTACTTCGTCGTTTCACTGCCAATGTAGACGCGGGAATGCTCCCCAACGATCCAGCGCTTTTAAGCATAGTTCCGGGCCAGCCAGCGACCTCTCCAGAGGTGCCTCCGATGCTTAGTCGCTTCCAGCGGGCCGCAGAGGCCCCTGCTGGTCCGATGGCACTTGGCCGATTTATGGAGGCGCTTGCTCCGGGTGGCCCCATGGCTGCTCTTGGCCAGTTTGCTGGCCCGCCGCGAGCTGCTGCTCCCGCGCCTGCTCCTGCGCCTGCCCCACTGCCTGTTTACCGAAGAACTCCCCAGGGGCTGGAATTTAAGCCCATACCTGGCAGTAAGCAGGACATTGAGATGCGCGAAGCTGAAGCCCAGAAGCTCGCTGCGGAGCGTGCGCGGATGGAAAAGGCGCGGAACCTGATGTTCACGCTGGATGGCATCGAGCCTTTGATCGGTCCGCTATCCGTTGGTTTTGTTGGCCAGAAGACCAAAGGCCAGGGTGGCACTCCTGCAGCCAGTATGTCTTCGCTGCTCAAACAAGTGCAGGCCGCTACTGCGTTTGATGAGCTTGCCAAACTGAAGGAATCCAAGACCTCGCTTGGTCAGGTGGCGATCAAGGAAATCGAACTCCTGCAGAATGCAGTGGTGGCGCTTGACCAGGATATGTCTGAAGAGGTGTTCCGCCGTCAGTATAAGGAACTCAGGCGCAAGACTCAGGAGACCATCCAGCGGCTGAACATCCTTGAGCGTGATCGCCAGGCTGGCCTGACGGCGCCCTCGGAAGACTACTACAAACTTGGAGGCGCGTCTTTGGAGGAACTAAACAAGCGCGGTGCTGCCGCAACGGCTCCGACAGATGCCACCTCCGCTCTTACCAAGGGGTCTGGATGGCGAGTGAAATAACAACTCAAGGATCACGCAATGGCCACCAAACCTATTGAACTGACGAGTGAGGCATCTGGCCGTACCTATGTTTGGGATAAGCCGGAGCCGCCCAATGATCGGGACATTGCTGAGTTAATGGCGGCGGACCGTGCCTTCCTTGAGGAACGCGCCCAGGGCGAACAGAAGGTGCTGGAAGCGGCAAAGTCCGGGGCCATGTTCAGTGGCGTAGCCCCGCTTAACCCGGTAGCTTTGCGGGAATCCGTCGCTACAATGGCTAAGGAAGCGGCTCCTGCATTGGTTGAAGGTGGCCTGACCACGGTTGGACAGGCTGCTGGCTTTGCCGCTGCTGGTCCGCCCGGCGCTTCCGTGGGTGGCGCTATTGGTGGCGCGGGTGGCAATGTTTTGGCCCAGATGATGCGTATGCCTGAGCAGCCGATTTCCGGCCCAGAAGTTGCCGGTGCAGCCGTCTCTGGTGCGGTGCCTGGCTCGGGCCTGCCCAAGATGGGACTAAAGGGCCTTGTAGGTGAGGCCAGAAAACAGGTTGTAGCCAATGTCGGTGGTCTGGCCTTGCAACGTCTGCTGGAGGGCAAGCCGCTGGAGCCTGAGGAAGCGGCCATGTTCGCGGGTATGGCTACGCTATCAACTGCGCTTGGTAAGCTAGTTGACCCCGGCAAGATCGCCAGTGCTGCTGAACGTCGCGCCATTCACGATTACCACAATGATCTGGCAATGAAGGCGCTCCAGCAGAGGGGTATGAAGATTCTGCCTTCAATGCGTAATCCCAGCCGCCTCAATGCGGCCTTGGAAGTTCTTGCTGGGAAAGACGCCACCATTGCTGACATTCGCAGGCTGAATGAAGAACTGTTTACTGGGATCGCTGCGGCCCAAGTTGGCATTGAGCCTAAGATTGGCGTCAAGTTAAGCACCCAACTGGATGCGGCAAGCAAGGATGCATCCAAGTTTTTTGGCGAAATCAATGAACTTGCCGCCAAACACGCTGACGATCTGCAGGCACTTAAAAAGACAGAACTTACCGCCGCCAACGCCCATGAGCTTGAGGTCATCCGTTCTGATCCGGCCTACGTCGCAAAGACTTCTGAACTTACCGTAAAGGCCAAGGCTGATGCGGACAAGTTTTTGCGGGCCAAGGATGAACTAAAGTTGGCGAATAAACAGTATGATCGAACTGGAGTTCGTGAGGATCTGGACAAGGTCAAATATTGGCAGAAGAAGAGTGATGAATACGCGAAGGACTTGGAAGCCGGTCTGATTGCGATGGATCGCAAAGACCTTCACGATAGGTTTTTGGAGGCGCGTCGGAAGATTGGCATGATCAATGAAATTGAGGATTCTTTGACCCCAGGTGAATTTGTAGACCCCCAGAAACTGGCCGCTGCCCAGGAGCGCGGGGTGCCGTTTACTGGAGATCTGGAGAGGCTGGCCCGCTTCGCCAATGACCCACGCTTCAAGTCATTGACCACGCTGCAGGTAAAAACGCCAAATGAGGCATCTGGGCGCCTAGGGCAGTTCATGGATGTCGTGACCGAGCCGGGTCGCACGCTGCTCAAATCCGACTTGTACCAGAGGATGGTTGCCGCCTCCGACCCAGCCGCGATGCCTGACTTCATCAGCCGGTTCGCCCGCACCGCCGCTCAAGCCGAGATGGAGCAGCAGGAGGCGCAGAAGAACCGCGTGCTGGAGTTCTACAAGAACGTGTACCCGCGCCAGCAGCCGCAGCAGCCCCAGCAGACCCCGCGCCCAGTGCCTTACCGCTAACATTCACCCTATGAAAATCAAGAACGGCAAATTGCCCCGCTCCAACTACAGCCCGTGCGCCTGCAACCCGTCCGCAGAGGACCGGATGGGCAACGGCGTCCCCGACAGGGTTCAGCGCCCCGTCCGCAAGTTGTACGACGCCAAGAACATCAACTCGAAGATGAAGCTCTCGGAAAAGGGCTACAAGGTGGTTGATATCAGCCGCATGGACTACAACGAGGAATAAATGTCAGTTTGGGACATTCTGTTCAATGCAGCCGGCGGCGGGGTCGTCGGTTCGTTGCTGCACCTAGGCTCCTCTTGGTTTGAGACCTACCGGAAGCGGAAGGAGGCCGAGGTGCAGATCATGCTGCTGAACGCCCAGATGGCGGCGGCAGAGAAGGAGGCGGCGTGGAAGGCCTTTGCCGAGAGCCAGAAGGCCGGGCAGGGCCTGACCTCGATCCCGGCCGGCACCAGTACCTGGATGACCAACATCTACGTCGGCGTGGATGCCCTGCGGGCCTTCACCCGCCCGGCCCTGACGTGGATCGGGGTGCTTCTGGTGGCCTGCGTTTATTTCGCCGCCCAGCCGGAACAGCAGGCGGCAATGCAAAGCGAGATCCAGTTTGGCTGCTGGACGATGATCTTCTGGTTCTTCGGGGCCAGGTACGGCAAAACTTCCAAATGAGCAACGAGGAATTATCCTCCATCAAGGAGGCGTTGAATCGCATTGAAAAAGCCCTCGTCGGTGATCCGGCCATGGGCCATATCGGCATTGCCGACCGGCTGCGGGCGGTGGAGGCCCAGGCGCATGAAACGGATCGCAAGCTGCTGCTCTGGTCCGGCATATTTACCGGCATTTGGATGTTCATCAGCGTCATCTTCAGTTGGCTGAAGAGCAAACTATCAGGATGACCGGGGAACGCTTTGTCGTCGTTTCTGACACCCACGGCGACATGGTAGACCACTATCGGCTGCGGATTAAGACTTGAAAACCTGGGTGGTGCTCTGTGACGGTCGCGCTGCGACCCATGAACAACGACGGCAGTGTGTTTATTCAGATTGCGGCCTATCGTGATCCCGAATTGGTACCGACAGTTCTGGACTGTCTGGCGAAAGCCAAGAATCCCGACAAATTAAGGATTGGCATCTGCTGGCAGTATGCCGAAGGCGATAGCATCGCCCAGATCGCGCATCTCCCGCAGGTGCGATTCATTGCCGTGCCTTACCATGAGAGCAAGGGCGCCTGCTGGGCGCGGGCGATCGCAAGCGAACTCTACGAGGATCAGGAGTTCTATATGCAAATCGACAGTCATCATCGGTTTGATGAGCATTGGGACGCCAAGATCATCGCCATGCTGATCGGTTTGGAATCCGATGGAGTCAAAAAACCACTCCTGACATCATACCCGCCGTCGTATGATCCCAAGAATGATCCGGCAGGGAGGGCGCATGGCGGCATTCAGATCGACTTCCATGTTTTTTCGGAATCGTCCGTCTGGTTCACCGGCTCCTCGCAGATCAAGCACTGGAACAGCCTGACAAAACCGATCCGAGGTCGATTCTTTGCCGGCGGCTTCGCCTTTGCCCGTGGATCATTCGTGCGTGAGGTTCCAAACGACCCTGGGTATTATTTCCAGGGCGAGGAGATGAATATGTCGTTCCGGGCGTTCTCGCATGGGTATGACATTTACCATCCGCACCAGCCTGTGGTCTGGCACCAGTACTACCGCCATGAAATCCCGAAACATTGGAAGGATCATGTCCCCAACCCGGAAGAGAGAGATCAGAAGAAGATCACCTGGGAAAAGCTGAACCAGGAAAGCTACAAGCGCATCAAGCACTTCTTTTCCTTCGCGGGGTATCGCTACGAGGACATCGAGTGGGGAAAATTCGGGCGCGGCACGGCCCGCACCTTGCGTGACTTTGAACTCTTCTGCGGGATCGATTTTCGCCAGAAACGCATCACCAAGAACTGCCTTGACAAGGGCGAGCCGCTGGCCTCCTGGGACCGCAATATGCCCGATGAGGAGTGGAACAAGCTGCTCCTGCATATGTACGAGCACACCATCGAGTTGATGCCCGGAACACTCACGCTGGATGACTACGATTTCATCTACGTTGGCTATGAGCGGGCGGATGGCACCAGCATCTACAACATAAATCTGAAGGATGATGCTTTGAAGGCCCTATTGACCGCATTGCAGCAGCCAAACGTGTCCTATCCTTTGGTAACGCGGTTCTTTTCGGACCAGATGCCGCACAAATGGGTCTTCTGGCCCCACAGCAAGAGCAGGAAGTGGATCGGCCGTATCAGCGGCCATCTGCCCAGGATCGTCCACTAAACCTGCGGATCAGCAGGGTGTCGTCCCCGCGCCGCAGCGCCTTGTAGCCCAGTTTGCCGTAGATCTCCCTGACTTGGTCGATGGTCGTCTGGTGCGTCAGGCAGTTGGTTTCAAACTGGATGACATCGGGCATCGGGGCTGGATTCTGCGGGCGCCGCAGGCAAGGTGCGAAATCCAGCAAGATGTCGGAATCCATGCCTTCGGTGTCGAGCTTGAGCAGCGTGATTTCCGACACCTGATTTTCCCGCAAAAGCGAATCCAGCGAGATGCATTGGACATCCGTCCGGCGGACGTATGGGGAGATGTGCGGCACCATGTGCTGCAGGTGCAGGCCCCCGATCCGATTGCATCCCCGTAGCCAATCGGGCAGATTATGCTTCACCAGGTCATCCGGGTGGACCCAGTAAATCGGCATCTTTCCGGGCTGATCCCCTGGGGTAATGGCGGCGGCGATCCGTTTGACGTTTGGATGCCTAGGCAGCCTTTCAAGGTAAAACGGCAGCGGCTCCAAAGCGATGCCGTGGGTATTGGCGTCAGCGTGATGCGACAGGGTATCGAAGTCAGAGGTTCCGATCTCGATGAAGTCGAGTCTGTTCATGATATCTGCGTGATGCTGATTTCAGTTCGTCGGCAACTTTTCTTGACCTGGTATTGACGGAATAGGAGTTCGATTGTCCCAGGGTCATCCTCTGGGATCAGACCCTCGTAGCGGAGGGCGTCGATCAGGGGCTTGCAGCCCCCGACCCCGTTGTCGATGTCGAGGAGTTTGGCCCCGTAACGGGTGATCGTAAGCCGATAGCGAGCGCCTGTCTGGCCTCGATCTTCAGCCGGGTGAGAATCCAATGGTTCCGTCCCAGCATCGTGTTGAGGCTGGGCGTCACATAGCCGGCGAGGACGATGCGGCGCGTCCCGCCGGGCGGCGGCCGGAACGGCTTGGATACCTTCGGGGCTTTGGTCTTCATTCACAGGCGGATGTAAGGCGGGGGCGGTTCCTTGCGTAGGCGGTAGAAATTACAGACCTGCCAGCAGTACGGATGCGAGAGATCGAACTTGGCCGCGATCTCCTTGATTGGCGTGCCCTTCCAGTAGAGGAGCCGCATCTCCTTGACGGCCTCCGGGGTCGTCTTCACGCGGTAATGGACTTTGGCCTGATAGTTGCGGGGCATGGAGTTTACCGAGGATGTACTTCTGGGCGGCGGGGTCGAGCGCAGACCACGGGCGGCTGGCCCAGGACGGGTCGTTGCTGTTGGCAGTCACCCACTCCCGCCAGCCCGGAGGCTCCCAGACGGGGGCGGCCGGCTTGGGGAAACTGGTCTGCCCCGCACCGTTGATCGAGACCGGCCGCTCCACCTTGTTCAGCCAGTTGACGAACCGCTGGCGGGTCACCCCCACCCCCTTGACCGAGGCCCAAGCCTGCGCCTTCCCAAGCTCCCGTTTGATGTCGATTCCCCGGTAGGCCTCGTTGGCCTCCAGTTCCGCGATCCAATCCTGATCCGCCTCCTTGGGCCGTTTCCGCGAGACGGGCTTTGGCCGGGCCTCCCAGGCGGCATGGGCCTGATCCACCGCTGCCAGCCATTCCTCCCTGTTGAGCCTCCTGCCAAGGGTCTTGGCCTTCCCCGCGCAGGCCGCAAACGCCCAATCAGCGAATCGCGTCGAGGTAAAGATTGGTAACTCTTTGTCCATAGTCGTCTTGAGTGTTCATACGTTTCATCATCCCTGCATAACCCCACCGCCACCGGACGGCTATCAGGTAGGGGGTGGGCTGGATACCGGCGCTAGTCAGGCGCTCAATGCTGTCAGAAATGGCCCTGCGGGCGATTTTACGGGCGATCTCCGGCTTTTGGGACCAGGAGTAGGGGTAATCCGAATAATCGCTCCAAGTGGCCTTGGTGAAGCCGTAAAGGCCTCCGGGGCGGCTCCACGGGTTCCCCTCCACCATCCCGATGCAGTCGATCAACTGATCGACCCGGATGCCGGCGGCGGCGGGGGCAGGCGTGCAGGCAACTAGTAAGGACACGGCACAGGCAAATAAACAGATGCGGATCATTCACTTACGCCCTCCTCTGCTGCTTTCAGCCGAGCGTACTCAACGAATGCGCGAGTACTCTCAGCGGTTGAGTTGTTCCGGTAGGCGTGAGCCAGCCGGGTGGCGCACCGCATCCACAGGTCGAGCTTGGCCTGTAGCTTCTCGTTGTCCGCCTGTAATTTAGCTAGGTCTGGCTTCATCAGCGGGCAGGGTTAGCATCGCTTTGTAGGTTTTGAGGGCTTTGGACAGCTTGGCATCATCCTTGTTGGCGAGGGCCTCCACGATTGCCTCTGCGGTCTCCCGCCAGCGGTCACGGGAGGCGCGGATGGCCCGGTTCTCGGCGGGCAGGGTTTCCCGCCGGGTGAGTTCCTCGATGGCATAGACGATGGCCTTGGCTTCAATCCTGGCCCCAAACGGGGCGACCATCATCCGCAATACGGCAACGGCGTCTTTGGTGCTTTCCATCATTGGTCGAGGCGGTTGAGGCAGTCGCACAAGTGCTCCCGGCGGATGTACTCAGCCAGTTGGTCCGGGGTCTTGAACCGGCTGTCGCCGTGTTTCAGAAGGTTCCTGAGCAGGGCGTCGATGTCCCATACGGTGGCAGCCAGTGCGGGGGCGTGGATGGCGGCGCGGTGGTCCGCGTTCTCATCCGGCAGGGTGAATTCCAAAGTAACTTTCATGGTACTTGGGAACGCTTCATCCTGCGGCGGCCGCCGATCAGCAGGCGTTCCTTGCGGGTGAGGTACACCCGCTGGAGGCCCAGGGCGGTGACCTGGTTGCCGATGGTCTTGCAGGACACGCGCAGATTCAACCGGATGAAGCTGATGGGCTGCATCAGCATCAGGGCCTGGCGCACGGCCTGGCTGGAGGCGTTGGCGGGGCGGCTCATGGTACGAGCCTGGGGTTGATGCCGCGTCTCTCCGCCAGCCAGAGGCGCTCCTGACGGGTCACCGGGATGCGGAGCATCCCCATGTCGCTGACGTGCCATTTGATGGCGGCCAGGGGGACGCGCAGTTCAGACTGGATCTGCTTGTAGAGCTTCATCTCCATCAGCATTCGCTTGATCTGGGCACTCTTAGGGTGGGCTGGGTAACTCACGGCTGCTCCTCCCTGATCAGCGCAGCCCGTGCCACTTGGTAGATCACTTGCTCGTCGGTCTCCATCAAAATGTCCTCCAGTGCCTTCCGCAGCGCGGCGTTCTCAGCCTCTAATTCCGCGAAGCGGGCGGTCTGGGTGCGGTAAACGTCCTCCCGGTTGGTGGATGCGCTCACGGCTGCGCCTCCTTCCATTTCTTGATGGCGGCGCTCCATTGCTTCAGCGTCGCCTTCGGCCCGAGTTCTGCCTCGATTTCGTCGTAAGCATCAAGCTGCTTCCTGCTCATCAGATTAACCAAGCGGAATTGCACCGCATCCAATGCATCCAGTTCGTCATCCAACAGCCTAATCTTAAAAAACAAAACGTGCTCAACTTGATCGCTGGTCTTGGCCTCGTTGAGTTGGCGCTCCAACTCCGGGTCTTCCTGGAGATAGCGCGGCGTGACATACTTTACGTTGGAGAAGATGGAGAATGGCATTGTTATTCGGGTTTGATTGCTGCTTTGCGGGCCAGCGCCAGTTGCCGGCGGTGATAGCTCAGATTGGCGGATAGGGATGCGATGCGGCGGCGGTAGCCGGCCTCACGCTCCATCCAGTCCTGAGTCGTGACGAGCCGCTCAAAGATAAGCTCGTCGCGGTGAAACACGGCGTAACCAGCCCAGCCGAGGATGCGGTTGATGGTCTTCATCACCAGTCCTCCCTGTCTGGCCCATTCCTGGACTGTACAAGTACGCCAAGCACAAATCCGATCAGTGCGGAAAGTAACATCGCCACTACGAAGAATACGGGAGGAATGTTCATACGGAGTGCCAGCGGGTGATGATGCGGGCGTGAGCCGCAGGGTTCTTTGCGGGTTCGTATGTTGGCATGAGATTGCGGTCGCGGGCGAACACGCGGGTGGCCGCGCCGATGGCGTTGGGATGGTGCGGCTGGCCCACCAGAGGCACGATCTCCTCCGCGGTGTAGCTGCCGTTGCGGGCGAGCATCTGCTCGGCCTGGGTGAAGAAGGCCTCCTTCCACGCCTCCGAGGTGTTGGCATGGACCCGGTCACAGCCGGCGTCCTTCAAGTCCTGTCCGATGGTCATGGTGGTTGGGCCAGCCGCCCGCCCGGTGGGGGCGAGCGGCCGGCGGGTTGTCAGAACGGCACGTCCTCCCCGACTCCCTCCAAAGGGGGCAGGGGCGCCACCGGATCGTTTTTGGCGGGGGCCTTGCCCATCACCAAGGCCTGGTACTCCTGCGACTTGCTGCACACGTCCAGGAGCCACTGGGGCAGGTTTCCGGGCCACTGCACGTCGCGCTGCCCGGTCGCCTTGGCGATCTCCACCGCGTCCCGGATCGAGAAGTGCGTGACCGGGTTCTCCGGCTGCTTGGGCGGCATCCCCTTGGGCAGCGGCATCACCCCGGCGATGCCCGCGAACCTGCCGCGGGGCGTCTCCTGGTGGATGACATTGAGCAGGCAACTCTTGCCGAGGATTCCGGCGATGTCCCAGCCGGCCAACTCAGCCGCCGTGAACTGTCGCCCGCGCCAGGACTCCAGATCCTTCCGGAGCGTAGCCTTCTCGTTGAGCGACGCGGTGTACCGCTTGCTGATCCCACGGGGCAGGCTCTGACCCTTGATCTCGATGCGCTCGTCCGCGATCTCCCAGAGGATAATGAGCTTATGCTTGGGTCCGTACTGCTCGGACTCCTGGGTGCCGAGGTCAACGATGCCGTAGCAGACGGCGCTATGGGTGCCGGCCGGAACCGGATCGCTTTTGGGGCCGGACGAACCGGCGGTTAGGATGATGCTCATTTTTTTATGCTTTTATGGTTTACTTACTACCCGCACGGGCAGAAATTCTCTCGGTCGTCGTGTTCACCCTGGCCGGCTAGTCACCGGCCAGGGCTTCTTCCGCCCATTCGCCGGCGACGCGGGAGGCGATGATGTCCACGCCATCGATCAGGATGCTGCTGATCTCAGCCTGCAGGCAGGCGAGTTCCGGCGGCCCGGACGGGTAGGACGGTTGGCGGACGACGCGGAAGGAGACTGCGATTGGCTGACGCATCTTGCCCCCGACCCGCGTCTGGACTTCGAAGGCGATGCTCATCGTGATGACTGCCTCCGTCATTGGGTGCCGGGCTTGTAGTTTTTCAAGTACGACCAGAGCTTGGTGGCGCCGAGGAAGGCAGCCCAGGCCTCTCTGAGTTGATCGCTGGTGTAGGTCACGATTTCCACCCGCCCGACCTCAGTCGTGCTGATGTAAACGTTGCTGCCGACGATGCCATCGAGCGAGCTGAACTGCGCGATAGCATAAGCCGCGATCTGCATCGGCTCCGTCTCCCACGGCGTGCATTTCTGGCCGGGCTTGGTCTTGCGGCTCTTGAAGTCCAAGATCCCCTGCCGGCCCGCCGAATCCACCATCACGGCATCCGTCGTACCCGCGTACCCGTACTGCGGATTGACCAGCCGCAGTTCGTGCTGGACGAGCTTGATCCCGGCCTGGCTGACCTTAGCCAGCGTGGGCAGGACATAGGGGGCCAGCGCGGCGTCGTAGGTCTCGCCGGCAAAGGCAGCCTCCAGCGCGGCGTGGATGGCCGAGCCGAGATCGGCCGCATCGGTCACCTGCTCCTCGCTCTTGGCCTCCATCGCCTTGATGTATTCCTCCAGCGTGCCGGTCGGGCGGTTGTCGTAGCAGGCTTGGATGGCTTGGGCAACCTTCCAACTCACCAGTTGCGGCTTGTCGATGCAGCCCAAGATGGTCGTGACAGAGGGCAGCAGTCCCAGCTTCCGGGCGTCTGCGATGGTCGTCGGCCGCATCCCGCCGCCAGAGGCACGCGGGACTTCAAAGACGGCTTCGCCCTGGGTGTTGTACCAGTGGGAGGTTTTCATCGCGCCCCTCCCTCGTAAGTGTACTTGATGAGGCCCAGGTTGTACTTGGCCTCGATCACGGCGTCCTGCGCGGCCCGCCGCATCAAGCTGCGCCAGAACGCGCACTCCTGCGTCTGGCCGCTGCGGCGGTGATGGTCGGCCACAATCTGGAAGGCGTGCGCCTTGCCGAGGGACCAAGAGCAGAAGTGGGCGTTGCGGATTTCGCGCTTGAGCGTGCGAGCAGCTTGGATACGCGGCAACATGACATAAGTGGTCTGGTCGTAAATGGAGGTCATCGGTCAATCCTCCCGGTCATTGGTGTTGCTGATCCGGTAGCGGCCGGCCTGGCGCTCGGTCTCCGCGATCTCCTGATGGATGGCCCGGTCAAGGGCGGCGATGGTGCGCTCGATACACTCGGCGTGGTGCTGAAGCGCCTCGGCGTACCGGAGCGCGGCATGGTGGATTGGGTCGTCGTGCATACGGGCTGACCCTGAGAGGTGCTTCCGGGCTTGACAAGCACAAAGTGATTTTTTCCTAAAACGAATTTTCTTGCCCCCTCCAGCCTCCGGTGATCCCCTGCTCGCGTTCGCTGGGTAAGAGCAGCGCGGTGAAGACTTTCAGTTAGCTGAAAAGCCCGAGACGTGCCTCTTACCACGCTCTCGGGCTTTTCTCTTCCCGAAGTCCTAAGAGATCGGTGAGCGACCACCCTAACCGGGAGTCCTGCCACCATCATCGGCAGCCAGAATCATCACCCGCTGGCGTAAGAGTGAAGGTGTAAAACCTAGTGAGCCGGTGGATCAGCCGTGTGCATGAGGCACCTCCGAGCGGCCCCACCAGTCGAAGCGACACCCCGTCCAAGGCGCGTATCGCCCCTGACAGACAGCTTGCCCCCCTGTGAGGGGTGAGCTGTCTTCGCACCGTTACCCGAGCCAAAACGCGGTTTACCCCAGGATTGACAAGATCCAATACCCCAAGTAGCGAAGAGCAATGGCCTTTGAGCGCACCCTCCAGTTCCTCCGTCTGCCCGCCGCCGCCCCGGTCAAGGTGCAGGTGGATGGGGAGCAGGCGGAGGTGGGCGCGGTGCTGAACCTCGTCATTGGGGAAGGTCTGCAACTCACCCAGTCCACTGATCAATTCGGCGTGACGACCTGGACCCTGTCAGCCACTCCTTGAATTTATGGTCACCTACCGCGGCGAGAGATTCTCCGGCTACAATAAGCCCAAGCGCACCCCCGGCGGCAGGAAGAAGTCTGCTGTCCTCGCCAAGAAGGGCAGCAAGGTGAAGCTGGTGCGCTTTGGCGATCCGACGATGACGATCAAGAAGGATCAGCCGGGTCGCAAACGGAACTACTGCGCCCGGTCAGCCGGCCAGGGCAACACCAGCAACATCTTTTCCCCCAATTATTGGTCGCGCAAAGCCTGGAGTTGCTGATGAAATCCAAATCCCGAGTCAACGAGGCGGGCGTGTACACCAAGCCCAGCCTCCGCAAGGAACTGTTCAACCGGATCAAGGCCGGCGGGAAGGGTGGGCGCCCCGGCCAATGGAGCGCCCGCAAGGCACAATTCCTCGCTGCTGAGTACAAGCGCCAGGGCGGGGGTTACAAATCGTGAAAGCGACCCAGCGGAGCCTCCGAGAGTGGACTGATCAGCAGTGGCGCACTAACACGGGCAAGCCCTCTTTGAAAGGTGGCGGACGCTACCTGCCGGATGCCGCTTGGAAGAGCCTGAGTCCGGCCGAGAAGGCCGCGACTAATGCCGCGAAGCGGAAGGCCACTCGCGCCGGCAAGCAGTTTTCTAGGCAGCCGAAGAGATTGGCCGAGAAGACCGCACGGTATCGGTGAATAGCGTCATCGGCTCCCTGCCGAAGCATCAGTATGTCCTGGTGGACACCGCCTTCACGCATCGTGAGCCGGTGGGGTTCGCGCCGGCTGTCTGGTTTGGCCTCGTCTCGATTCCCGGCAGGATGTGGGGCTGCAACGTGATGCTGGAGTGCGGAGCGATTTACCGCAGCCTGCCCCTCCACGCGCTCGCCCACGGGGACGATCCCGCTGCGGAATGGGTCGAGGCGCAGGCGCAACGGTGGGACTGCTACGGCTCGGATTGGACGGCGACTGAGTACACGTTTCTCCGCAGTTTGCGCCTTCAGGCCAATTGCGCCGGCACCCCCATGCGCGGCGAATATCTTTTCACCGCAGCCCCGACAAACGACGCCTTTTCCGCCGCGCCAGATCAGTCCAAGGAATTCACGTTCGCCCAGTTGGAGAACGGACGTTTCACCGTGCAGCCGACAGACAAAATACTCTTCGAGGATCGCAGCTTCACCCGGCACGACTGGTCGTGGCCCCAGGGGTTGTGCCGCCAAACCGACATTTATTCCTGCGAATAGACCAGAAACCCGCCGGCTTCGGTTGGTTCGCCCCTAGGGCCGGCGGGTTGCTTTACTTGGTGCTCGCAGGTGCGGCGGCGTCACCATTGCGCTGCTTAGAGTCCGCGTCAAGCCTGGCCAAAGCCCCCTCCTGAGCCAGAATGTGCGGCGCCGGCCGCCGGGAATCCTCCCAATGCTGGATGGTCCGCCGGCTGACGGACAGGAGTTTGGCGGCCCCGGTCTGGGTCAAATCCAGGGTCCGGCGGGCGCAGCGGAGCGTCTCCGCGAAAGTGATTTCTTGGTCAGTCGAATTCATTTGGGTCAAATTGGGTCAGATCAAATTGGGTCAGATCAAATCAAGTTGGGTCAAACCTAAGCGCACGAAATGCGCCGGTATAAGCCCAACTATTGGCAGGCCGGTCAAATGCGTTTAAACAGGCGATCCCGCCCGGTTTGGGTCAGGACCGCCCCGGGGGCCGGAAAGGGCCGCAAATGGGCAAGAAAAGGCCTCGGCGGTGAACCGGGGCCAAGGTTTACGGGGGTTACCAGTCCGCCTGCGCTTCCTCAGCGACCCTGAGCACGCCGGCAGGATCGCGGTACGTCCAAAGGACCGCTTGGCACCTATCCTCCCGGCCGGATTCCTGATAGCCGGCTTCGCCCAGAATTTCAAAGCCGCCGTCACTCCACTCGTCGTTTTCCTCCACGACGTAGGCCCAGAGGCCTTCGCGACCCGAGGCGAGCAGCCGGCCGCGGGCGCCGGCAATGGCGGCCGATAGGTTGCGGGTGGTGAGGCTCATCGGCTGGCCTCCTCGATCCGCCGGCAGATGGCGCGGGCTGCCTCCAGGAGTGCGGCATCCTCCGGGTCAAGATCGACCTCGCCCAAGTCCGCCGCCGCCCCGAGCTGCTGCAAGATGCGGAACATCTCTGGTGCCGCCGCGATCATGGCGGCCGCCTGGGCCTCCTGCGCCCAGGTCCGCGTCGCCGGCCGCTGGGGTTCCGGCGTGTCAAGCGCGGACTCGCACGCGACCTGGCACACCAGCCGGTCGCCAATCTGCCGGCCGTCGCGCCAATATGGTGCCGTATAAACGGCCAGGCCATCAGCTTGCCAGCGTTGCGCCATGGGAAGGAAATCGGCGGGGCTCATGATTCGTCCTCCTCCTGCCAGATCTCGGGGAAATCGGAGGCCTCGGCCCAGGCCTCCTCCCGGTCAAATGTGACCAGAATGACGCGGCCGACGCGATTCGTAAGCGTGTACCGGGCAACATACTCGCCGGGTTCCTCGGCGGGTTCGACGCGATAGGTGAGACGTGCGGCGCTCATCGGGCGGCCTCCTTCGCTTCCTTCATCCAGCCTGCCCATTGCTCCTGGGCGGCGACGATCACCTCGAAACGCTCCCAAGGCGTCAAGGTGCGGTTGTCGTCCTGCCAGGCAACGAGCGCGGCGCCGTAGGTTCCGCACAGGTCGCGGAATTCGTTCAACGTATTGACTGCGGATTTCAGTTCTGCGGATGTCATGGTATCGGGTTATCCCGGAGCGGAATTGCCCCGGTGAAACAGAGTGAGGCGCAATGATTGCGCCGGGTCAAGATTAAATTGGAAAAAATCAGATCAAATCAGGCCGGATCAAATCGGATCAAATTGCCCAGGATCAAATCGCCCAGGGTCAAATCACCCAGGATCAAATCCAGGCGGGTCAAATCGAGGGCGGCGAATCCGGCCGGGGTCCGGCCAGGCCTCCCCCGCCGGTAGCGTTTGCGGGCCAGCTGCGGCCCGTTTGCGGCCCATTCCCCCGGCCGCCCGTGGCAAGGCCTCCCCCGCCGGCTCCCCGCGTTCCCCCGGCCGCCGGCCGCCCGCCCTCCCCCGGCCGTGGCCACCGTTCCCCCGCGTTCCCCCGCGTTCCCCCGCCGGCCGGCCGTGGCACGCTCCCCCGCTCCCCCGCCGGCCGCCCGTGGCACGCTCCCCCGCTCCCCCGGCCGCCGGTACCGGCCGCGAGCTTGCACGAAAAAAGCGCCGTCCGGGGGAACGGCGCCTTGCCTTGCCTCGCCCGTGATCAGCTCATGGCCACGGCGGCCGCGGTCGCGCTGCGCGACCCGTGAGGGTTAATCCATATTGAAGGACGCTGCCTCTCCGCCATCGGCCGGAATGCTTGGCCAGCCGAGCCAAACCGCCCGTTGCATAGGCGGCATTCTGCGCAGGTAATCCCCTTGGCATCTGACAGGCACTCGATCGAGCCGGCCGGCTTTTCGGGGGAAACGTGAAAGACGCGAAACCCGGCCGTGATTGCTTGGCGCAGGCTTGAGGCCGTTTCCGTGCTGGCCATGAAGTAACGCCCATACTCGGCCGCTTGCGCATGCGTGCGCCAGTCGTGAAAATAACCGGTCCATCCGTCCGAAAGCCTCGCGATTCTGTCGACAAGCGGCAAAGGCAACAGCGTTGGATTGCCGTAGGCACCGAAGCGGACGCGCCGCTCGGAGAAAACCCGCCCATAGTCGGCCGGAGGAAGGAAGGGGTACCGGCCGCGGTGAAACGTCTCCCACACGGCGAGGGGAGCTTGCCCGATATTAACGTAGCAACCGCGGCCGCGGGCAAATACGCAGTCCCGGCAAATGGTCTCAAAATCGATTCCTTCTTGTACTGCTTGCACGGGGTGAATGTCGCGGAGGAGAAACCATATTTGAACCATGTCGCCCGTCTTGCGGTTGCTGGTTTCGAGCGTGGCAATGGCGACGTAAGCGCGGCCGGCAACGGTGCCAGTGTGGAGGAGGTAGCCTGTAGGATTGTCGGTTGTCATTTTGTCAGGGGATGAAGGTTTAGGGGAAGGTGAGGCAGAGGAGGAAGCCGATGAGAGCGGGAACGGCCGCGGTGAGGAAGCCGACCAGAAGGCCTTGCCGGAATGGGTCCGGCCGGCGGGAGCGTGAGGGGATGGCCACGCGGCCGAGGCACGGACGGCTCATGAGGCAACCCCCAACTTCCGCAGCGTCCGGTTCACCTTGGCCAGCTGCGCGGCCAGCTCGGCGTCCGTGGCGCTCGGCGTGAGATGCACGGTGGCTGCCTCGGCGTGAATGGCGGCCAGCTTCACCCAAGTTTTTTCGGGGAACGTGCGCCAGGCGCTGAACGTGAGATGCAGGGTTTCGCACGCCCTATAGAGGGCGTTTCGGACGACATCGCGGGAGGTGAGGGTATCGGTGTTGTTGTGGTTCACGCCGTCACCGTGGCCACCTTCCCCTCACTAAGCAAGCGCAAACTATGCGCCTTCTGCTTTTTCTTGCTCCCCCCCGTTCCCCCGGTTTGCAATTCCCTTATGACCTCTCCCGCCCCTCACCCCACCGCAGCAAATAACCTTATGCCAGAAGCAGGCCAGGCGGAACGGTCGCAGGCCCAAAGGTGGGGTGCCAAGGGTGGCCGGCCCTCCCGCCGGGTGCTGCAGGGCCGCCGGGTGTGGCTTCGCCGCCTGCTGGCCGCCGGCCGCCTAGCCGAGGCGGAGCGGTGGGCCGCCCTGCACCGCCTGCCGTGGCCGCCCCCCGCCGCCCCGGCCCTGGCAGGCCTGCCCCCGCCCCCTGCCCCGGCTCCCGCCCCGGCCGCCTGCCCCCCGGCCGCCCCTGCCAGCCCTGCCCTGGTCGCTGATGCCCTTGCCAGCTTGCCCGCCGGGGGGGAGGGGGTCACGCCGCCCCCCGCGCCTAACAATTGTGATATATCTGCTCCTGCACCTCAAAATTTGCAGTTGGGTGCGGTTGAGGTGGGGGAGGGTTTGGCTGTAGCAGCTTTAGCTGATGAGGGGGGTGGAGGGGGTGAGGTGGGGTCTGGGGCGGGCGGCTTGCCGTGTAGTGGTGGCGAAGCGTCCTTGCAAGCACCAATTTCGTCTTTTGGGGTGGGGCAAGTACTTACGTCAGATATTTCCGTTGTTGATCAGTGGGGAAATTTACCCAATTTGGGTGTTGGGGTGAAGTTGGGGGTGGTGGGTCAGCGGTGTCGTAACAAGTGGTATGTGGAGGTGCAGGTGGATGGGAGGTGGACAAAGGCGGAGGTTGGGGGGTGGGTGTTGCATCCGCAGGATCGGGTGATGGTGGAGTTGGTTTGGACGAGTGCGGATGGGCGGGATGATGAGTGGCGGATTGTGGGGAAGTTGGCGTATCCGGCTCCCAGGCCTGATCCTGCGTCGGAGACAAAAGTTGCTGCCGAAACCGGGGAAGTTGCCACTGAGGACGTGAAAGTTGCCACCGAAGACGAGTTGACGCATCCGGCGGCGGAGGACTTTATGGAGCGGGCCAGGCGGGAGGCTTACGCCGCCTACAACCGATGAAACGCAAGTCTGGACCCAATCGCACCTATCAACCCCAGAAACTCATCAATGCCGTCGCCCAGGCCACATTGGAGACCGGAGGGGTCGGGCTTGTCCGGCATCCCCAACTTAGGGAGGTTTCCAAGAATGATCGCGCTGTCTTGCAGAGGGTGGTGGGTATGAGCGTGGAGGAGTTCAACAGCCGCCTGATGTCCAAACTGGACAATCTGGCGGACAAGATCTTGGACCGGATGCTGGAGACGGTGGACGACACCCCGCTCAACAGTCTGGGTTTCAACCTGTCGGTTGCGATTGACAAGCGTCAGCGGTTGCAGGGTTTGAACGCCACCCAGGCGGCCAACGTCAATATCCAGGTCAACAACTACGGGGCGATGAGCAAGGAGGAGATTGTCGCCAAGCTGACCGGCCAGTCACTGATTGCCCCGCAGGATGCCTTGGTGTCCGCGCCGGTTGAGGTTGCGGAGACGCCCGCGGCGGATTTTGCGGTTGCTGCGTCCGAGCCGGTGGATCTGACGGCGGGTGAGGGTGGGCAGGTGCAGGATCTGGAGCAGCCGCCGGTCAATTTGCGGGATGCGTAGCCTGCTCGCAGGTCTTGCTGGCTTTGGATTTAAGCAGTTGTTCGCGGATTGACCTGATTTCATCCTTGCGCCAGGGTTCGGAGAGGATTTCGAGCAGTTCCGGGGTTTCAATCGGGAAGGCGATGGTGCCGAGGTGGCTCAGAACCAGGTTGGTATCGAGGTGGATGTCGATGCCTGCACTGCGTGCCAGATCGCAGAACCAGTAGTCTTCGCTGACAAAGACATTGGGCTGGTCGTAGGGGATGGTGGCGAGGCGCTGGATGCGCTGCACCATGATCTCCGGGCTCTTGGCCGGTTGTTCCAGCGCCTCCAGAATGGAGTTCAGCCGCGCCTCCGGCGTGTCCGGCCCCTTCAGCCCCATGGGGAAGAACTCCGTCATGGCGTGCGGCGGATGGTTGGGGTCCACCAGCACGCCTTTGCGCCAGGGGTTCCTTTCCTCGATGCGTTTGAAGACGCTCATCTTGATCTTGGAGAAACCAAGGGCGGAGCGGCTTACCTTTTGCAGCCCGTCCTGGTCCGGTTTCTCGTCCGCGATCAGGTGCCCGTGCCAGTGGGTCTTCAGTGACCGGGTGCTGTAGATGCCGCAGACCATGTCCACGTTGTGACTGAGCAGCCGGATCATCGCCCCTGAGGTCACGTCTTTGCCCTCCTGCTCGCACAGCAGATCCTTGTCCCAGAAAACCAACTCGTCGAATTGATTGCGCCGGGCGTGGGCCACCAGTTCGTTGCGGGCCTGATGCACGGCGGGGCCTTCCAGCAGGCACCAGTCAAGTTTGATGCCGGGCAGGTGTTCCACCGCCAGCTTGAGGCTGTTTTGGAAGTAACTGGTGGGGATTTGGCCCTTCAGCGGCGTGGCAATAAGGATTTTCTTCGGCGTCATGACCAAAAGGATTATTTCTTGAATCAGTCCGAGTCCAGCCCAACTTTGACATCGCCATCCGCGGCCGGCCGCGCCAACAGCCTTTTGTCATGCCCATTGGTAACGTCTACTTTGCCGACGATTTTCAGCCCGCCTTCGGCATTCCCTGGGTGCCGATGCCGCTTGCCGCGGAACTGATGAAGTGGCCGCGGGAAAAACTGACGGAATACATGGTTTTCCGCGAGCAACGCAACGCCCAGGCGATCGACAATCCCGTGGGCGCCGGCTGGTCGCTGCCGATGTGGCAGGAGGTGATGAACAACTGGCACAAATACAAGAACCACGTCATTCTGGGCGGCAACCGCTCCTCTAAATCAATTTTCGCCAGCCGGATGTGCGTCTGGGCCGCCGCCACCATTCCCTCGGCGGAAATCCGCGCCTATCACGTCAACGAGAACCGCTCCATCGAGGATCAGCAGCAGATGGTCTACGACGGGCTGCCGCTGGGCATCCGCAATCTGCCCACCAAGAAGGGACTGAACCACTCCGTGCAGTACAGCCAGAAGAACGGGTTCACGGACAACATCTGCATTCTGCCCCCGGTCAAGCCCGGCCACAAGGGCGGGGCGATCAAGTTCAGCCACTACCGCAGTTACCAGCAGGACGCGCAGGTGGCGGAGGGATACAAGGCGCATCTGATCTGGTGCGACGAGGAATGCCCGCAAAGGATGTTTGAGACGCTGCAGTACCGCACGGTGGACTTGCACGGGCGCATTTTGCTCACCTTCACCACCCTCACCGGCTGGACCCCGCTTGTGCAGGATCTGCTGGGCAAGACGCGCACGCTGAAAAAAAGGTTCGCCCCGCTGGTGGGCAAGGAACTGCCCATCCTGCAGGAGTCCATTTCCCGCCCCGACACCGCGATCTATTATTTCTGGACGGAGGACAACGCTTTCCTTGATACGCAAGACTTCGTCGCCAAGCTGGCGGGGCGCCCCCGCGAGGAGGTGCTGGCCCGCGCCTATGGCATCCCCACCAAATCCATCACTTCCGTTTTTCCCGGCTTCAACAAAGAGGTCAACGTCATCCCCCATGAAACGCTTCCTTTTGTTCGTGATCCAAACTATCAGGTCACCCGTTACATGGCTCTGGACCCGGCGGGTTCCAAGAACTGGTTCATGCTCTGGGTCGCCATCGACGCCGCCGGCACCTGGTGGGTGTACCGTGAATGGCCCGACTACGACGACTGGGCGCTGCCCGGATCAAATTTGGAGGGCAAGCCGGGGCCGGCGCAAAAAGGCTCCAAGCGCGGCATCCGTGACTACGTCGAACTTATCGAAAATTGTGAGAACGGTGAGCCGGTTCAGGAAAGATACATTGATCCGCGACTGGGCGCCGCCGAAAGACAGTCCGCTGAAGGGGCCACCACCATCATCTCGGAGCTGGACGAAGCCGGAATGACCTGCATCCCCGCCCCCGGCGTGGAGATCGAGAACGGCCTGCAATTGATCAACAGCCTGCTCGCCTACAACGACCAGCAGCCGATCTCCGCCTTGAACGGACCCCGGCTTTACATCTCGGACCGCTGCCAGAACCTCATTTACTCGATGCAGGAGTACACCGCCCGCGGCGGCAAGGACGAGGCGACCAAGGACCCGGTGGACTGCCTGCGCTACCTGCTGGTCGCCAACTGCGGGTTTGTTGATCCGCAGGCCGTGCCGGCGGGAAATGACCGGACTTGGAGCTATTGACTTGCTAGTTGACGCCGTTGGCAATAAGGGGCGCTTGCAATGAGTTCCATTGACTCCCTCAACACCTCCGTCCCCAACGACCCCGGCCTGCAACTAGCCCCCGTTGGCGATTCCGGCCCCGATTTCAACACCCTGGTCAAGGCCTTCGAGGACTGCGTGCGCGACAACCAGCCCTACGTTGACCAGTGCCGTTGCAACTACGAGACCCGGTACGCGATCTGGAACGGCCAGTCCGCCGATGGCAAGAAACACGCCCGCGAGGGCAGCAAGACCAGCCCCACGCCCTGGGACGGCGCCTCGGACCTGCGCGTCTTCCTCGTTGACAACATCATCAACAAGAAGGTGGCGATGCAGTGCATGGCCTTCCAGCGGGCCAATCTGGTGGCGGTGCCGGTGGGCACCAACGACATGGGCCGCTCGGTGCTGGTGACCAACTTCATGCGCTGGCTGATCCAGACGCAAATTCCCGAAATCCAACGCGAGATCGAGATCGCCGCCAATTACATCAACGAGAAGGGCCTGGCGGTGATGGGGCAGTTCTATGAGAAGCGCCGCGAGAAGACGCTGGTCAACGTGCGGATGGAGGATCTGCAGGTGCAGTTCCCCGAGATCGACATCACCGCGCTGATCAATGACAAGGGCGCGGAGAACGATTTGAAGAGCATCTTCGAGGAGCAGTACGGCTGCTCCCGCCAGAAAGCCGGCACCATGCTGCGCGAGTTGCGGAAGACCGGCGAGACCTCGGTGCCGATGGATGGCCCGGAGCGCAGTTTCCCGGTCATGCGCGCCTTCAACCTCGATGAGAACCTGTTTGTCCCCTCCTTCTCGCTTGATCTGGAGCGCGTGCCCGGCATCTACCGCGTGGAATACTTTACCGCCGAGCAGATGCGGCAATTGGTGCAGGATGACGGCTGGGACAAGGATTGGGTGGAAAAGGCCATCGAGACCCAGCGCGGGCGTCTGATCACGCTCAGTCCCTCCGAGTACCTCCAGCCCATCAGCCGCTCCTTCGTCTACACCCAGCAGCGTTTCACCGACAAGATCGGGGTGGTCTACGCCTACCAGCGGCTGTCCGACGAGGACGGCGTCCCCGGCATCTATTGCACCGTCTTCAACCCCCAGATGCCGCCCAGCGAAACCCAATCGGGATTCGCCAAGACGGGTCTGCTGGGCTACGCGCACGGCGAGTATCCGTTCGTGCTCTACCGGCGCGAGTACCTGTCGCGCAAACTGCACGACTCCCGCGGCGTGCCGGAGCCGGGCAAGTGCTGGCAGGATCAGATCAAGGCGCACAAGGACTCCCGCATCGACGCCGCATCGCTGGGTGTCTTGCCCCCCATCTGCTACCCGCAGGGACGCCCGCCGGGCCGCTGGGGTCCGGGGGCGATGATCTCCGAGCGCCGGCCCAACGAGTACCACTACGCCGACCGGCCGATCCCCGACATGAACACGGAGAATTCCGAGGCGCTGCTGGAGTCCTCCTTCAAGGAATACAACGGTTTTGCCGCCTCCAAGGGAGATCCGGCCATCGACCCGATCTACAACCAGTTTGAGGTCAATAAATTCCTCAATTGTTTGGCGAAGAGCTTCCGGCAGATCTGGAAGTTGTACAAACAGTACGGCAGCGAGCAGATCGTCTTCCGCGTCATGGGCGTCAAGGACGCCGAGACCATGATCTTCAACAAGGGGGACGTGAACGAGGAGTTTGATTTCTACCTCTCCTGGGACGTGCAGAGCACCGACTTCAAGATGATGTCGGAGAAATGGAGTGCCATCATCCAAGGCGCCCAATCCCTCGACCGCGAGGGCGTCTGCGATTGGGGCGCCCTGTTCCAATCCTTCGTCTCCTCCATCGATCCCAACATTGCGGAGCGCATCGTCCGCCCGGCCAAGACCGGCCAGCAGCAGGTGGTCAACGACGAGCAGCAGGATCTGGCGCAGATCTTTGCCGGGATACCGAAAAACATCCGCATCGGCACGCCGCCGCAACTTGGTCTGCAGGTGATGCAGCAGTACTTGCAGCAGCCCGACGTGCAGCAGCGTTACGCCTCGGACGCCGCCTTCAAGGACCGTTTGGACGCCCGCGCCAAGCAGTACCAGTTCCAGATGCAACAGCAGCAAAACGCCACCATTGGCCGCTTTGGCGCCGCCATGCCGGGTCCGATGCCCGCCACCACCTCGACCTGATGCGAAGAAAACAACTGCTCCTCACCCCCTTTGAACGCACCGAGCAACTGAAGACCTCGGTGCAGCGGCTGATCGGCAATGATGCCTTCCAGGACTTTGTCGAGGCCCTGCGCGACATCCAGCACAACACGATGGTCGATCTGATGAATGACGCCGTGATCAAGGACGAACGCCTGACCACCACGGCGGTGGGCGAACTCCGCGCCTACGAGGCCATCATCAATTTGTATGATGACTTTGTCATCACCCGGATGACCGAAGCGGACGCTCAATCATAGGTTGAAAAAAAACCTATTGACAAGCATTTGTCATGTTTGCATCGGTGATCTCGCCCGGCGAAAGCTGGGTAAAGCCCTTGGGGGCGTCAAACCCATGATTCTGCCCTTGGGGGCCTTAAACCCATGATGAACGAACCAGCTACAGCTACTTCGCAGCCTGTTGAGGCGCCTCAAGCGCAAGCAACCAAAGCCGATGAAAAAGTCAGTGGTAACCTGAGTGTCGCCCAAGCCGCTCAACGTCTGCTTAATATGCAGGCGGAGAACGCCAAGGGACAAACGGCACCCGCGGAACAGGTCGCCCAGCCCGAAACGGCTGAACAACCCGCATCAACAGAAGCGGACCCAACCGAGTCTGTCGAAAATTCCAATGCCCAGGATGAAAAGGCCGCAAGCCCGGAGTCCAAAGCGGAGGATGATTCCGTTCCTTCTCAGATTCCGCCAGAGGTTAAGAAGAACATCAACAAGCGTATTGGCGAGGAAGTCGCCAAGCGTAAGGCCCTTGAGGCTCAGTTGAACGAACTCAAGCTGGAGCTCGCCAAGAGTCAGCAGGAAGCCCAGACGAAAGTCCCGGACATCTCAATGGCTCCGCTTCCCGGCATGGGTGGGCCGCTCGCCCATATTGAGAACATCAATCAACTGGACGCCATTGCCCAACAGGCAAAGGAGGCCAAACGCTTTGCCCAGCAGGAACTTGCGAAACCAAACTTTCAGCCCATTCGACTGGGAGATCAGGTTTTTGATCAAGTGGCGCTAACGTCAGTCATCATCAAAGCGGACCAGACGCTTGAGGATGACATTCCTGCCCAAAGACTGTTTTTGCAGCAACGTAGTGAGGCCCGAAAAATTGCCTACCAGGAATTTCCAGCCTTGCAGGACAAGAGTACGCCCGATTACGTTGCGGCCCAGCAGGCCTACATAGAAAAGCCTTGGCTTCGTTATGTAGCAGAAGCGGATTGGGTCATCGGCGTCCAAATCGAGGGCTTGAAGTCAATAGCAAGAAAGAAGGCGCTCGCCAACAAGCCTGCCAAGGCTGGCGTGATTCCCTCCAGCCGGCCGCCTTCGTCCCAAACGGTGGCGACCGCAGGTTCTTCTGACAACCGCACGCCCTCGGCTTCCAAGTCGCAGGCGCAGGTTGACGCCCTCCGGCAGCATCTGTCCAAGAAGGGTGGAGTCACGACAAGCGAGGCGGTTCAATTCCTCCTGGCCCGAGAGGCGGCCAAACAAGCTCGTTAATCACATGGCTCTAAGCACCACTTACAACGTCGCGGGGGATCGTGAAGATCTTACCGACTTTCTCACCATCCTTGCTCCCGAGGATACACCGAAAATTTCCACCTTCGCCAAGACGAAGCGGATGACCAATGCCTATCAGGAGTGGCAGGTCGATAGCCTGACGCCCGTCAGTTTCAGCGGCGTCCTTGAGGGTCAGGATGTTTTGGCCTTCTCCAACCAGGCCGTCAACCGCGCCCGCATCGGCAACTACGTCCAGCAGTTCCGCGAACAATGGATGGTTTCCCGCCTGCAGGAGGCGTCCGATGTCGCGGGCGTCGATAGCGAGGTCGCCAATGCCAAGATGAAGTGTATGCGCGAACTCAAGCGCGACCTAGAAGCCTGCATCGGTTCCGACAATGACCGGCAGCAGGAGGCCCCGCCGGCCCCCTACAAGATGCGCTCGCTTGGCAAGTGGATCAGCACCACCCCCGGCAGCGATGTCCCGGCCGCCTTCCGCACCCCCAGCGCCAACATCGACACCACCGCCACCAACTCCCTTGGTGAGTCCGCCTTCAATGACGTGTTCCAGTCAATCTTCCAACAGGTTGGCGGCCGTCGTTCGTACACGCTGTTTGCGGGTCCGAATCTGAAGCGGGCGATCTCCAAGTTCCAGCGGCAGGAGGGCGCGTCCGGCACCACCAAGACCTATCAGGTCACGCAGGATGCAACGTCCCACCAGGTTGACCTGGATGTGACCGTGTACGTTGGTGACTTCCATACCGTGACGGTCGTTCCCGACCTGTTCAACGGGATTCTGGATGGCGCCGATCCCTCGACCACCACCAACCAGCAAAAGGCCCGTGGCTACGTCATTGACCCGGAGCTGGTCGGGGTGGGCTATATGCTCGGCATCGAATCCAACGAATTGCCAGACCTGGGCGGTGGTCGTCGCGGGTTCATCCTCGCGGCCCTCACCTTGCTGGTGAAGAATCCGCTCGGCCTCGGCAAATTTGCCGCGACCAGCTAAACCAAGCCATTAACCTAGGAGGAATTTACCATGGCTGATACTGCTGTTACTATCTCCCGCGCCCGTGTTTCGCAGCTTTCGCTGCAGGAGCAGGCCCGCGGCTTCTCGCACAAGTTCAACGTCAAGTCGCCTGATGTCGCCTTCGGCTCCGGTGCCACTGACACCGTCACGATGACGCTGGGCGCCCTGCCGTCGAAGTTTGTGCTCAACAACGCGCTGGTGAACATCACCACGGCCTTCGCGGGCACGTCGGCGTTCACCATCCAAGTCGGAACCACCACCACCACCAACAGCCTGGTGACTGCTCAGTCAGTCCTGACGGCCGGGGCGTTGGCGGGCGTGCCGACGACCGCCACCATCCGCACGGCAACGGCGACCGCCAATCTGGTCGCTATCTTCACCAATGCGACTGGGGGCAGTCCCTCGGCTCTGACCGCCGGGGAATTGGACATCTACCTTAACATCGTAGATTTGTCCGATTCGTCCAAGCTCGGATAACCAAACCTGATAGCGGGGGCATCTTCCCCGGAGGCTCTGCCCCCTCCTTTTTTATGGTCCCTGCGGAACCTGAGATCATCACCGCCTTGCCCAAGGGAGTGGTGCGCGAGTTCTGGCGCGAGATGGAAGAGGGTCTGCCGGCCGAAAAGGTTGCGGCGGGTCTCAGGCAAGTGCAACGCGCCCGTGTGATGGCGGCGCAGGGTTCAACCAAGATTGACGGGTTGGGACAGATGGCGGCCCGCATTGACGGGCGGCTTTTCTTCCGCCTCCAGCAGCAGCATGGTGTCAAGGTGCATGAGTGGCTGCCAGAGTACTTGAAGGACAACCCGAATATGTGCGCTAAAGGCTACCAGCCCAAGGTGAACCCGGCCCGTCACGGCTTGACGGGCGGCTGGATGGCCCAAAAGGCCTCTTGAGAATTGTCCCGTACAGCAAGGCCCTTAACCACATTTGCAGTCTGATTGGGGTGCCGAGCAGCCGGCTGATCACTGAGACAGCGGACAGCATCAACGCGCTCTTCAACTCCAACGTGCGGCAAGTCTGGGGCGCGGGCAACTGGCCCGATTTGTCGATCTGGGGTGAAGCACGCTTTGCCGGCGACCTGCTGGTCTATGCCAATGATCTGAGCCAGTCCAGCGTCTGGACGGCGACCAACCTCTCGGTCACGGCAAACGCGATCAACAACCCGGCGGACAATCGGGTGACCGCTGACAAGCTGCTGGAAACCGTGGCCAACGGGGAGCACAAGGTCAGCCAGACCATCAGCGGTTTCCCCAGCACCCAGTACCAGGCGTCCGTCTTTGCCCGCCCCAACGGCCGCGACTTTATCCGTCTGGCCGTCAATGACGGCACCACCACCTTCAGCACCTTTTTCAACGTGCAGGCGGGCACGGTTGGCACCCAGGCCAATGTCACCTCTGCCAACATCCAGCAGTGTCCCAACGGCTTTTTCCTCTGCACCATCACCTACACGACGGGGGTTTCCTGCACTTCGCAGACCTACTCCGTCAACGTGTCCACCAATGGGAGCACCATCTCCTACGCCGGGGACATCACCAAGGGGGTCTACCTCTGGGGCAACCTGGTGGTGCAGCAGACCAACGTCAGTCCCAACCAGTTCATCGTCCCCTACAACCAGACGGGAGAGAAGCAGATTGATGTCGTTTTCCAAGTCTGGATCGACAACCCGGCGATGGTGACCTACCCGCGTCCGCAGGGTTTTGTCGTCACGGACGAGGGGTTCCAGATGATCTCGACCGCTGGTGGATTCATGGGAACCAACGGGTACGTCTCCTACAACACCAATCCCGCCAACCCGGTCTACCTGTTTTATCGCCCCGTGCCTTACAACTACAGCGGGGACACCTTCAGCGCCACCGCCACCTACGTTGCGGAACAGTACATTTATTACACCCGGACGACGGGTCCGCTGGTTGGCACCGCAGACTATTGGAAGTGCTTGGCCGCGACTACAGCGGGGCAGGACCCCGAGGACACGCCCTCCAAGTGGGAGTTGCAGGAGCTGCCTGAGAGTCTAGCCGGCATTCTGGTATGGCAGACCTATGGCGATTGGCTAATGCAGGACGGCCAGATGGACAAAGCCCAGCAGGCCTACCAGACCGCTGAACTCAAGAAACTCAACGAATGGGATCGGATTGAACGTCAGATGCCTGATAACTTCCAGATGCAGGTGGCAACCCATGTCACCAGCCAAAACCGCGCTTGGTAACCTAATCATATGGCCTCGTATAATCTAAACAACATTTTCCCGAAGCCGGCTTACTTCCGCAGTAGTCCGGTTACGGATCAGCGTCTGACGGTGGATGCAACCGCTGGTGGCGTGCAATTTGGCGCCTTCAACGAAACCAGCAACATGGTCGTCCTCGACGTGCAGGATGCCGACGTGATGTGCACGTTCGACGGGTCCGCGCCGACGAGCACCAATGGCCATCGCCTGTACAGCGGCTCCCACTACACCTGGAGCACCGCAGCGGCGGCCGCCGCGAAGTTCATCCGCCAAGGCGGCACCTCCGCCGCCATCCAAGCCTCAGAGTTCCAACTGTGACCTCCGGCACGTTCGCCTCCTTTGTTGATATGCTCGGTCGTCGTTTTGCGACCGGCCTCAACGATACTGTCATCTACGATTCCAATGAGCCGGTGCAGCCGGACGGGTATCTGGTGACGGCAACAAGCGACCGTTTCGAAGCGTCCAATGGTGACCTGATCGTGTACGTTCAAACTCCCTAACGCCCTACTTCCATGGCTGACATCAGAATCAACGCCCTAGCCACGACGGCCTCCAGCACGGCGTCGGACGACTTCCTTGCCGTAGACGGCAGCTCTCAAGGCACGCGCAAGCTGAACGCCTTCAGCCCCAGCTTTGGCGGCAACGCGACGGTGGGCGGCAACCTGACGGTCAGCGGCACGGGACAAAGCAGCGTGGCGGGGAGTTTTGGAGTCGGAACCTCAAGTCCATCAACACTCCTTGAAGTTCGTGGAGCACCAAGCAATCCAGACACAAACGTCTTTGGGCAGGTCCGATTGACCAATAACAGCACAGCCTACAACGCAAATCCTCGTGCTGGAATTTATTTTTCCCTGCGATACAACTCGGGAGGCGCCTTAACTGCTGGAGGCACCTCTGTTCAGTCTTACAAAGAAAATACTGCTGAAGAATTTGGAACAGGATTGTTAGTTACAACGCAACCGAACGGAGGAGCACCAGCGGAGCGTTTTAGGATTACTCCAAGCGGCAACCTCCTCCTCGGCACGACGACGGACGGCGGGCAGAAGTTGCAGGTAAGCGCGGGTGCGATTGGTGCCGGGATCACTCCTACGATTAGGCTAACCAGCACCTACAACACCGGCAGCTCGGGAACCAGCATTGATTGGTCAACCACTCTCTCTTCCAATCCTATCGCACGAATCTCGGTATTTAACGACGGAGGCGGAAGCAGCCCGATGGCGTTCTCGACGTCCACCAACGTGAGCAGCCCAAGTATGAGCGAGGCGATGCGGATCACCAGCGGCGGCAACCTCCTCCTCGGCACGACGACGGACTCCGCCAACGGCAAGCTCCAGCTCACCACGCACACGACCAGCGCGGGCGGCATTGGGTTTGGGACGGATACGAGCTTGTATCGGGCTGGAACTGGCGTGCTTCAGCTAGACGGTTCTAATGTTGCCCGCCTTACAATGAAGGATGTGGCCGCTGGACTGGCAAACTACATCGCATCGGATGGTGGCAATCTTTTCATCGGAGTTACCGACACGCCTTCACCAGCAAATGATGCTATCGTTCTCGACCCATCGAAGAACGTGACGTTTGCGGGAAGCGCCACCCTCGCCGGCAACCTAACCATGAGCGGAGGCAGCGGGACCACGCTCTCGCTCCAGCACTCTCCATCCTACGGCCAGGCGATCAGCAAAACGATCAGCATCGGCGGCACAAACGTCGGATACGTCAACAACGGCGCGACGGCCTACTGGGACCTCAACGTAGCCAACGCCGACGTTTACGGCGCCGACTTTAAAGTGAAGCGGTATGTCCAAGGCACGGGCCTTGCCGACGTGCTGACGCTTTCGAGCGCCGGCAACACCACCCTTTCGGGCAACCTCACCGTCAGCGGGTCAGAAAGCTCGCTCACTAATTCGTCTCCTGCTCCAGAAAATGCGGCATCCGCGCCGGGTAGTTTCAAGTTTACTGGAGCTGGGTGGAACACGTTTACTGGCTCACAGGCGATTGCGGTAAGACTAAATCCAATCTTCTTGTATTGGACCGCAGCAGGCAGTAATTCTCCTTTTGGGCAAACATACCCCGATTTAGCATTTGATTTTCTAAACTCGGACGCAAGCGGAACCTATTCGGAAAAAGTAAGGATTACGGGTAGCGGCAATCTCCTGATCGGCGGCACGACCAACATCACCGGCGGCGGCGGGCTCAAGGTGTTTGGGACGACGGCGGCAAGCTCCACGACGACAGGTGCACTTCAAGTGGCGGGTGGCGTGGGGATCGCGGGTGCGGCTTATGTTGGCGGCAACCTCAACGTCAGCGGGACGCAAAATGTATTCGGCTTGCCATCCTCGGCCAGCGCACTCGGCACTAATTCCACGATGACGTTTGAGCGTACTTCCAACACTTCTCTGACGATTAAGGTGCGCGGCTCTGACGGCACCACTCGCTCGGTCTCG
>Ga0194130_10001521_pt1 | contig 36869 bp, 34 predicted proteins | sample TA2KigsurfametaG_FD_160084 | JGI IMG/M metagenome (GOLD analysis project Ga0194130, IMG submission 160084) | Freshwater microbial communities from Lake Tanganyika, Tanzania - TA2015050 Kigoma 12 surface | ecosystem: Environmental > Aquatic > Freshwater > Lake | place: Tanzania: Lake Tanganyika...
GCATTGTTAGTGTAAGTTTTACAACTAGTATTTACCTCTACCGTTACACCAGAATATAGACCCGATTCAGTATCCGGTTTTTGACCGGTGGCCTGTGCAATTCTACCATTTGCTTTATCAAGCGTACTTCCCCATGCAAAAGATGTATCACCAAAAACAAAATAATAAGGTTGTAATTTATTACGCATCAATCCACTTTTGTACAACTGAATTGGTTTTCTTTGATGGGTAGTATTCCATTCACTTCTTAACCTTTTTTGAATACTTTGAGCCTCAGTTGTAAAATCGGTTTTGCTTTTAAGAGCGTCATTTCTTGCTTCTAAATTTGGAATTTCTTGTTCTAAAATTTTAGCTTTGGCTTCAGCATCAGCCCTAATTTCATCAGCCTGGGTTTTAATACCCGCACTGATAACAGCCTCAGTAGGTGTTCTTGTTAATGGTCGGACGAGTCTTCGTGATTCTTCTGGGGGTCTTTGTGATGATTGTACCGGGAGTTCCGCGGTTATTCTGGTTAATGGTTGGACGCCGAGTCTTCGTGGTGGTTGTGATAAGGCGGCAGATTCTGAGAATTTTGATGATGATTCTATGGGTTGTATTTGTGATGATAGTCCCAATCTTTGTGATTGTAGGGGGGCGTTTAATTCCGCGGTTCTTCTGAATGATGATGATAGAAGAGGTTGTTGTGGTCTTTCTGCCGTACTGGTTAATAATGGTGCTGTTGCTTCTGCTATTGATGATTCTCCTGCTGCTGCTGCTGCTGCTGCTGTTCTTTGTTTTCGTAGTAATTCTAATCTGCTGCTCATTTTTATTAAAATAATCTATTAATAAAAAAAATCTGTTTATATATAAGTACAAATAAAATAATTTATTGAAATGTAAATTTTATTGGTGTACGAACTAACTAAAAACTAGACTTTATAACTTCTTCAACTGAAATACTCGATTTTTGAATGTTTTTTTTATTTTTGATAAAATCAGTGTTGGATTTTCTGAAAATTCGTCTAAACCAACAAAACGATAAATTTCCACCTTTAATATGTCAACATATATTTTGCAAAATTCGTTGAACAGTTCTGCAGGAGGAGAAGGAGAAAATTCACTGGTGGCCTGTGTTTCCATTTGTCTTAGAATGTATTCATTCATCGCATGAATTAATTCCTTTGAGACCGAAACGTATTTCCCTCTTGGCTTGGGAGGCACCTTTATGAATGACTTGTTGCGAAAGTAGTATCGTCCACTTTTGAATATTTTGGTTTCAATTGACTCAACAGACCCTTTGAAATCTAAATTTTGAAGTCGTGCTACTTCATCAGCTATAATTTTTGAAATACGCGGGTCACTTTTCCACTGTTTCCATGCATCAGCATAAGAATGCCGGTCGTCGTGTTGATGCATTTTTGAAAATTGCAAAAGTGCATCAACCATTTCATTACCCAAGTTGAATCTAAATATTTTATTCTTGTGTTGTCCCGTGTGTTCATTATTTTGACTAAACGCGGCGCTTTCTTCTTTCATTTTTTTATGTGGTTGTGTATGTCTGTCTGGTCTGTTTTGTCTGGTCTGTCTGTGTGAAAACTTTTCAATTTTTGTAAAAAATAAAAAGTCAGACACAGCAAAATAAAAACCAATGAAATTAAATTATATAAAATAAACATATAAATATAAATAAACACATTAATTACTTACAACAACAAACAAACTCAAGAGTGGAAACGCGTGTTATTGAATAAGGCTTAAGGTATCAATCAATCAATGTCAAAATCAAAGACAAACTTTAATACATTTTTAAAAGAATGCGAAGAATATGAACCCGTTGGAATGAAAAAAAATAATTACGCGCATTCGCATTCGCACTCACATTCACATTCTTCACAATCTTCACAATCCAACTCCAACAACAATATATTTTTGAATTCGAATTCTTCCAACTTGATGAGTGGTGGTGGTAATGGCGGCGGCGGTGGTAGTGGCGGCGGCGGTGGTAGTGGCGGCGGCGGTGGTAGTGGCGGCGGCAGTGGTAGTGGCGGTGTTGATGTTTCAAAATTAATTTTAAATGATGACAACTTTCCTTCTTTATCTTCATCTTCTTCAAAACAAAAACCAAAAATGGATTGTGCTGATAAAAAAATAGATTTCAAAAAAGCACTAGTTTCTTCGTCGCCGTTATTATTGCAGCAGCAACAGAAACAGCAACAGAAACAAGAACAGCAGCAACAGCGTCTGGCTGCTAGCGCGGCGTCCAAATGCATGTTTGTAAAAAAGGAAAGTGAATACATTGCAAAAAAAATTATTATGTCAAAAAAGTATTCAACACTGAATGGAATGAGTGGAATGAGTTCTGTGGGTTGCGATGACTACGATGACGACTTTGATGACGACGATGAAGATGACGGTAACATCAACATTGACGATGAGTGATAACGACGAATAAAGAATAAATGATTTGAAAATGTTGTTTTGTTTTGTTTTGTTTTGTTTTATTTTGTTTTATTTTGTTTTGTTTTGATTTAGTCGGTCATGAATACTTTCCAATATTTTTAAAAATTGATTTTTGAAATGATATAAACAAATGGTGATACATACAGTTATACAACTCATCACACGACAATCGTTTCAATGGTCAACGACACTCAGACTCAGACTCAAGGTAAATCGGCAAAATCGGAATTGGGTAAATTTGGTTTTACCGTCAGTAATAAAGATGAAATCCGCGAATATAATATTGCTCACGGCAACAGCATTCAAGTTGGGAAACACTCTTACTTGGTGTGCATTCCCGATTTGCCATCCGGCACAACTAAAGTGGATGTCGCAAGAGCAGTCGAAACTCGAATTCTATTTCTTAACCACTACTCAGGTAAGTACAAATATGTGAAGAATGTTGTGTTTGTGGAGGGTTTTGATGAAGAATCCAAAAATGCTATTGAAAACTCCTGTTACAAGATTGCAATTGTCAACATTGAGATGCCGCCATCGGATGACGGAACTTATGCTGACTATGAAAATGACTTTTATGACGGCATTTGTCGAGGAGACATTTCTATCGGAGAATGGGGAAATGCATTTCTCATGGCGAATCCAAATTACTATTTAAATTTGAATGCCGTGGCAGCAGCGGCAGACGACGACCAGGCGACCCAACTAGACGACGCGTTTCAGAAATGGAAGCATGATGCGGAAATTGAAAAATACAAGCGCATGGTTGACGCTGGCGAAACAGAAATTCGCGAACTGCAGAATACCGTAAACGAGTTATCGGAGAGTTTGCGATTTTTCGTGAGGCAAAGGTCGAGCGACGACGGACTGCACGGGCTCAAGGATTCAAGTAACTGTTTGTCGTCCTTTCTATCCGTACTGCATAACCGGTATGCAAGAGTTTGTGTTTCCGATGTCGAATTTTTGGAAATCAACAAAAATATGAAATTGAAAATGATGGTTGGTTTGGTTGTGAACAGTTGCGATGACTGCGATGCCTGTCAGGAACTCATTCATTCGCTTGATTACATCGCTGACAAGGATCGCAGACGAGACTTGTTTGTTCAGATTGAAAAACTGATTTGCAGAGTGAATCATTCAATTCAAAAGTTTCAGTCACTACACTTGTACGCAGAAAGGTGCATTTTCGGTTTGAAAAATCGCGCCACATTTGCAGGTTTTGCATCACTTTTGAATACTGCGGTGGAGATTGTTGAAGAAGTTACGTTTCGCAACTGCACGAACACTCAAGACGTTGATTATGTCAAGTGTTACGGCATTCGCGCAATGAGCAAGGAGCAGCAGCAGCAACAGCAGCAGCAACAGCTGCATCCATGGTGGCATTCTCCATCGTTTGATTCTGCCGACGGCAGCTGTGTGGGAGATTATGGCGGCGGATTTCATGATGTTGCCGCTGCTGCCACTTCCAGCTCCTCCGGTGTTGATTGTTATAACAACTACTTTGACTACTACGAAAATGTGGAAGATGACACCGCCGAACTTGACGTTGACGAAGACAATGCGTCTGCTTCTGCTTCTGCTGTAAGTCAAATGCTGGCAGATTTTGAAAGCAACATCAACAACAACCCCATTTCCACTTCTGCTGCTGCCGCTGGAAATAGCTGTGCAAATGATGAAGTTGTGGTGGAAGTTGAAACTATGGGAGCAGCGATGGAAGAAGCAGCATCAGCGGAAAAGGGAGAAAATGGAGAAAAGGAGAAAGAAAATAGTACCAAACATGTAGTGGTGGATGACAAACCAAAGAGCAGCAAGTGGTATTCATTCCTGTGGTAAACTCTAGCATAGCCAAATTTTGAACTGATTTGAAATGAAATGAAACAATTTAGAAAATATCGTTTATATTTATATTTTTTTCACATACAAATATAAATACAAAACCACGAGACCAGATGAACGCGTTTAAAAACTTTTGTACTCCTGCAAAAATATATTTGGCAATTGCCGTATTTGTTTCTTTTATTCAACTATTTACCGTTCCATTTTTTACGGTATTTGTTAATTTTATATTTGCAATTATTTGGACATACATTTTAGGATGGTTGTGTAAAAAAGGATTTAGCTCTGTTTCTTGGTTCCTTGTTTTGTTTCCTTATGTTGTTATGCTTATGCAGGCGCTCGGATTTATCAGTTTTAGTAGTTTTACCGTTATGACAAGCAGGTAGGCGTGGGTTGTGAGTTGTGAGTTGGTTGAGTGGTGAAGGAGGAGGAGGATAAACTATTTGAGTTTTTTCAAGGTTACCATTTTATTTACTTTATTTACTTTATTTACTTTATTTTTTATTTATTTTTTATATATTGTACATATATTTAATATTATCATTTTATTTATTGTCAAATAAAATGAAAATTTTTTAAAATCATTTATTTTTTATTTTTTTCAAGTTTTTGAATGCATTTTTTTCAATCAAAAAAATATAAATTGAAAAACTTATTTATTATATTACATTTATCAGTGTACCAGTAATCAAGAATCCGAATATACAATGACAAGCAACAGCAGCAACAGCAACAGAAGCAGTGGCGGTGGCAGAAATGAGAGTGGCTCCAAGTTTTGCGCTGTTTGCAGTGCTGCTGGACGCTCCGACTATAACACGCACTATGTGCGTGCCGACAAATATGACCGCAACAGCTCAATCACCTGTCCTTACTTGATGTCGATACAGTGTCGCATGTGTGGTCAAAGTGGACACACTGCAGGTTACTGCCAACAACAATCCAGGAGGTCGTCATCATCTGCCGCTGCCGCTGTTCGTTTACCCCCCATTTCAAGAACTACCACGACGGCGACGGCGATGGCGCCAGCTGTTCGTGCTCCTCCCCGAATTGTGTTTGAAACTCACGACCCACAACAAAGACGCCAATTATTACCCCCTCTTAAGTTTGTTCCAAGAGCCACAACCAACGATGAACCTCTTCTGAGACGTGGACCAGCAGAGGCTTCGCCCGTTCATTCACCCGCAAAACCACGCCCTCGAAGCAACAACCCATTTTCTGCATTGGAATCATCGTCCGACTCCTCCGACACTGACTACTATTCCCCAGTGGCGAAGCAACCACCCCGCTTGCCCGACTCTTCTCCTGAAAGTGTTGGTCGTTGCCGCGGAGTGAGTGACGTGAAAGAGTGGCCATCTTTACCTTCAGCAGCAGCTGCTCACAAACCCACACTCGCGCGCGTTGTTGCTAAAGGAGGAGGAGGAGGACAACCTGTTCTCCCGCCTCTACCTCCCATCATCTTCAAGAAAAAGTCAAATTCAAAACTCCAAAAGAACAAACTTTGGGGCGACACCGACTCTGAGGATGATGAAGAGTTTTTGAAAAGAGGGCTTGAATGATGATGATGATGATGACCTGATGATGATGACCAGGTTGCTTGCTATCGAGAGCAAGTAATCTTAAGAAAAAAGAAAAAAGAAAAAAGAAAAACAAAAAAGAAAAACAAAAAAGAAAAACAAAAAAGAAAAACAAAAAAGAAAAACAAAAAAGAAAAACAAAAAAGAAAAACAAAAATATTTTTTTTTTCATCAATTGTCATTCATTATTATTCTTTGTTTTTTTGTCAACATAACCGGTTGCACGATTTTACTTTATAGCGCAAAATGCATGACACCGGTTTCACTATCAACAAATTGTATAAATTTCCATCATAGTAAACTGAACGCAATAAATTCATGACCGCCTTTGATGGATTTTGAGAAGCAAGTGTAATTGAAAATCTCTCAGAAAATAACTCAAATACGTGCCGAATGTACTCATCAAAAATAACAAATATTTGTTCTTGAAACTCATGAACGGAAGGAAAATAATGATAGAGCGCATACTTTACAGGAGTTGCAAGTGAATAAATGTATGTTTCATCCGCTGTTGCAGCCGACACATCAAAGTTATGTTTCTGCATGGATTGCGTAAATGTGTACGCCATTATTGCATACGTTGACAATGCAATGCTGCTAATCAGTATATTGCACGGACTATCGAATTTACCAACAACCGTGTGCATCAACCATGTTGCATATTTTTTGAATGGGAAATTAAAAGCGCCGCCTTTTTGCATTGACGGTGATGGTGACCACCTTGGCGACTTTGGTGACCTTGGCGACCTTGGCGACCTTGGCGACCTTGGCGATCTTGTTTCAAATGTAACCGTGTTTGACTTTTTGAACATGGATATATACGAATCAACAACGTCATCCATGTTGTCGTGCCATTTATGAATGTCGGATATAAAGGTAAATAAGTAACGCAGCGATATTTTTAAAATGTCATCTGTTTTTGGCGTTTCTATTGTTTCTATTGGTACTGTTGGAGTTTTTTGTATTATTGTTATTGTTTTCTTTTTTTCTGTCCTTGGCGTCCTTGGCGTCTTTGGCGTCCTTGGCGTCTTTTGTGTTTTTGTTTTGGGTGTTCCGCCACCACTACCACCACCACATTTTTTTATGTCGTTGTTATATCGTCGTCGTCCAATTTTTCTCGACATTTTTTTTATTTTATGTTTCATTTTAATTTTCATTTCAATCGTTTGTTATTATTTATTTTATTATTTGTAACATATATATACACAATATAAAAAATAATTGTAACAATGGAGCTAAAAGATTCAAAGGAAATGACAGTATCCACCATTCCATCGGTTGTTCATTTGGTTTGGCACGGCATTGATGCACCAAGCCCCGCTGACCATCCGAATAAAATATACAGCCAAGGATTCGCCAGCATAGTTAAAAATTCAAAATGTAAAGTAAAAATATGGTCAAAGGCAGACTGTGAAAATTTGATTTTGGAGTATCCTCAGTATGAAGGAATTTATAGAAAAGCCACAAGCATTATGAAATTCGATATTATTCGCTACTTGATTATTTATCATTCAGGCGGAACTTACCTCGACGTTGATGTGTTACTGAAAAAACCTCTTCAAAATATAACCGCAAATGAATGTTTCTTTGTTGAAAAAATTATTACCAATGTTGCAAATCATGATGCTCGATATGAACCCATTCGCAAAGGCATTCCGGAACACCCTGTCCGAATTGCAAACTATGCATTTTCATCCAAACCCAAAAACCCGATTTTTACTGAAATACTAACAGAGATTAGGCGACGCATGCACATTCAACCCTCTCCTAAAAATGACTACGATGTTCTATATTTAACAGGTCCGGATGTTGTGACCACAGTTGTGCACAGACTTACTGTCGTATCCAAAATGAAAATAAATATAATTCCGCAAAAAATATCAAAATCCATTTTTGTTCATATGTGCGTCGGAGAATGGAGAGAAGGAACAAAATCGAAAACGATTTCTTTTTTTTAAACATTTATATTTTTTATCATGCATTTTACACCCTAAAAAATATAAATTGAAAACTTATTATCTTACTTTACAATGATCAGTTCCACCAAGAAAGAAACACCCACGCAATCCAATAATGACTCCCGTTACCAGACAAAGTGCCGCCGCCTCCGCCCATATTGCCAACCAGGCAACTCGCTACGACTACTTGAATGCAGCAAAGATGAACCTGAACCTGAACCATGGTGGTGACCAGCAGCAGCAGCAGTACGACCAGGAATGCTTTGAAGAAGGCAACGGCAGCGATGATGCTTGCATTTTCACCAAAAGAACAACCCGAAACTCAAAAGTGAAACAACAGCAACAACAGCAGCCTGCTTCTTCCAAGAATAAAACCGTCGCATTCGCAAATCAAAAGCAAAACCAAAAACAACAGCAGCCAGCGCCAGCACAGCAGCAGCAGCAGCAGCAGGAGAAGCAGCACGAACAACAGCCCAAAGGCCCCAAAGGCAAAGTGCTCTCAAAGAGACAAGCGAAAAAGTACGATGCGCAAGTCGAACAAATTGAAGCAGCAAACATCCTCGCATCCATCGCTGTCGCCGCCGCCGCCGCCGCCGCCGTACCAAAGGAGCGCACACCTCCTTACTGGACGCGTCAACACGAGAAGGCAAAGGCCAGCGCTCGTCTCCAAAAGGCAATGTCGTCGTCTGTTTTTGAGTGCGACTTCATTTAAGGTCTTGGGGTAAATCAAGTTTCCCTGGCAAAAAATAAAAACAAAAAAGAATAAAAAAGAATAAAACAAAAAAGAATAAAATATTTTTTTTTGTTACAAGTGAAATTATAATATTATAATTATTATAATTAATTATTATAATATTATATATATTAATTAAAACATTCTTTATTCATTCATTATGGTCATGTATTCTATTGTTGGCGCGCCATTTTATGACGAACGAAACCAGTGTTATAAAAAAATTATTCGTATTAATAAAATGCCAATTGGAAATTTAACCCGAATTGTAAAACGCATTCGTTCCCCTCGATTGTCGCACTTTGACACGTATGAAGGAGGAAATGGTTATGGCGATTGTTCTGGTTGTGGCTCTGGTTCTGGTAACACGCCTTGCATTTTTGCAGTGTTTCATCCGAATCAAAGAAATAAGCTTTTGACAGTTGATGAACTTCCCGATCTCATGACATTCTTAGTTGATAATGGATATACAATTGACACGTCCATTACTAAGATGCTTATGAAATCCAACGTGAAACCGTCCAACGATTTGATATGTTATGTGAGTTATCCTTCTTCTTAGCTTCTTCTTTGAAACAGATAATTTTTCAGGTTGTATGTTATTGTTGTGGCTCCAAAAAATATCAACAACATTGAAAAAAATGATGCCGGCTTGCTTTTGTATCCAAAGTATATCATCAATGGACCAATTACAAATATATCAAGTAAACGTATTGTTTGCGTTTTTGAACCTGTGGTTGAAATGTATCCCAAGTAAAGTCCAACAACAACTACAATGCATGATAGTGTCATCATGACTCTTTCATTCATATTCGTTAGATTTAGTTCAGAAATCATCTTCATATTGTTAAACTTGTTAAATGTATGTTATATATACATATACTATACATGTATATATAAATATGTGTTTGTTTTTTTACAAATGTTTATAGTACTAGACATTTTTTGAGTCATCTTTAATTCTAAAAAAACGCTTCAACCCACATAAACTAAATTTAAAATCAAATAATTCTTCTAATAATTCAAATTTTGGTTTTGTTTTACTTTTTACTTTTTTTGAAAGTGACACACATGACAACATAATGTTTCGATTTGTGTGTGGGTATTTATTAATATCATACCGGTTCTTTGTGCAACCAATCATCGTTCTTATAATGTCATCCGTCATATTGTTTTGGAAAAGGTAATCAAAACATTCTCTAGCCCCGTATTCATTGTTGATGTACGCTAAACATTTCACAAGTTCTATTGCAAGAGCTTCTCTTTCTACATCTTTTATGTCTAAATATTCAACATGCTCCATTGCGCACCCGAGTGCAGATACCATATTGCACGGCATTATCGGAAACAGCTTCTTTTTTTCCATATCATCTTTTAATTTGAAAAATAATTCTTCTCCTTTTTGTTCATCTTCTTGTTGCTGCTCTTTTGATTTTTCTTGTTTTTGTTTTTCTTGTTCTTGTTTTTCTTGTTCTTGTTTTTCTTGTTCTTGTTTTTCTTGTTCTTGTTTTTCTTGTTCTTGTTTTTCTTGTTCTTGTTTTTCTTGTTCTTGTGATTCTTGTGCTGGTGGCGGCGGTTGTTGTTGTTCTTCTGATTCTGCTTGATTCGTCTTATTTTTATAAGTTTCTCGAACTGTTATAACTATCATATCATCATCTGAATCGTGTATTTCTTCATTTTCATTTTCTGTTGTTACTGTTACTTTTTCATTTTTTTCTATTATTTCATTTTTTGCTATTTCATTTTTTTCTATTATTTCATTTTTTGCCACTTTTTTAAACATTGTATTCTCTGCACTTGCTGCTGCGGTTGACATTTATTTTATTTGTTTAATGGTTGTTAAGTTAACTCTTATATAGATATAGATGGATAAAAAATAAATTCTATATTGGTTTGATTTATATTTTGGATTTGTTGGACTTGCTTTTGACTCACCACAACTACTCACTTGGACAGCGGTGTATTCAATCAAAAAAATAAAAAAACATTTTTTTATTTTGCACTTTTTCGCGTGCTTTTTTTTATTTCTTTTTATTTATTTTTTTTCTGTGTGTTGTGTTGTGTTGTGTTGTGTTGTGTTGTGTTGTGTTGTGTTGTGTTGTGTTGTGTTGTGTTGTGTTGTGTTGTGTTGTGTTGTGTTGTGTGATGGCTTAGCGATGGCTAGGCACCACGTCGTCGTCAAAGCAAGGTTCGTCGCTGGTGATTACAACATGGCTCGAATTGGAAAGTGAGTCATCCTCATTGCGCTGGTGGTTGAGGTGGTTGAGGTGGTTGAGGTTGACGTAATCATCGCTCTGAGGTTGTTGTTGCCGGTAGGAAGAGTTGCAGCGTTGCAGTTGTTGTTGCTGTTGTTGCTGCTGAGGCTCATGTGGGTCCTGTGACATGACTCGAGCCAGGTTGTCGTATGCCGCATTCGCCGTGCTAACAGACCTTCGTCGGTACAGCGCTTCTTCATTGTCTCCGCCGCATGAAAACAACCGTTCATCACCACAGTTGTAACCGGACGATTGAATGTAATCATGAACGTAGTCGTCAAGGGGGGTCAAATCGCTCACAGCCGTTGGCGTCTCATCCGTGCACGACCTGAATCGCGAGTTGATGAACATGAGCCCATGCTCGCGGCTTGGAATGGCACAAATGCAGACAACAAGGTCAGTGGTCAAATCCTTCAACGCCTCATCATCCGCAATTCCATTCTGCTCCGCAAATTCCTTGATTTCATCCTTGAGTTCGGTCGCACGACGAATCAGCGCATCCCTTTCTTCTTTGAATGGAGTGGCATCAAACCAACAACTTCTTGTCTGCTCCTGATGCGCCTGTTCGCGATGCTTCAACTCCTTTGCATCCTTCATCAGCACCAAAACTGCCCAGCGCTTGCGCTCCTTTTGCACATCGAGCGAGTGTGTCGTCGCCGACACAACAGAGAATGATTTGCAAAAGGGGAAATTGGGCGGATCGTCAAGATCTGCATTGTCGAATGACCGGAATTGCAACTGTACGTAGACTTCTTCTTCTTTGTCGGCGACATCATCGGCTCTTGGGTCGGTGAGCAGGTGGAAGGTTTTGGTCGTGTCGGCTGCAATGCGCTTGATAAACAGGGTTCCGACTTCAACTCCGGTTTCAATGTCGAGGAACTTTGCTCCCCTCAACACAATCTCGATGTCGGAAATCGAAGTGAACAGGTGTGGGCAGAAGATTTGTGCAAACATTGCACCCATTTTGGTCGGGTGGTCGAGAAACAAGTAGCTGCTCTTGTCATTCACGCTGGCCAACTTCATCAAACATGCCGCCTTGTGACCTGCACCGTAGCCAATGAACACATGTTCGACGTCGTTGCAAAGCATGCCCTTCAATTCTTCTTCATTCTTGTTGCCAGCTGTCACTTCGCCGTCTGTCATCACAATATGCACAGTGGTCACGGTGTTGCCGGCTTCCTCATCAGCTGCAGCTTGCTGTTCCATGATTTCGCGGTCGAGCTTGAATGATGCTTCAAAGTTTGTTGAATTTTCGAGACGAATCAATTGTACTGCAGAAGTTATTAGACGCACTGTGTCTTCACTTACCTTGGAATTGTTGATGACAACTCTCGCGTCGGTGCTGAATGTGGTCAGCGTGAACCAAAAGTGCAGTTCTGGATTTTCGTTTGAGGCGGATGCGAGAAATTCAACCATCTTTGTAATCGTATCTTTTGCCAACCCAAGACGATTTTCTTCGCGCATTGAAGTCGAAACATCCAGCGCAATGTGGACTCGGTAGTTGCCTCTTTTTTCGTGCCCTTCAGGAAAGGGGCTCGTTGTCAATTTCAGAAACCCGAAATGCCTTTCACTTCCGTCGGTCTCTTTATTCATCAGTTCGATTTTCACATCAAACGGGGTGGTTTGAGTGGGGTTATAGGGTCTGGCGGTATTGGCGGTGGCGGCGGCGGTGGACATTGTTCTTGTTTCTTCTTTGTTGGAACACTGCACATTATGATTATAGTTTTTAAGTTTTCAATTTATATTTTTTTATAAAAATATAAAAAAAAAGAAAATAAAAAAAATATATAAAATATAAAAATATATATAAAATCTGTTAATTCAATAGGTTGGATAATTAATAATAACCCAAAAGTTATTATTAATGTGATATATTTTTGTATTTTTTTTTATTTGCGCGAAGCAGGGTTTGAACCTGCGCATCCTGAGATAGTGGGGCTTAAGTCCACCGCCTTAGACCACTCGGCCATTCGCGCAAAACGGAGATTATCACATTTTTATTATTATCGCAGAAAAAAAAACAAAAAGTTGCATTTACATCATGTTGCATTAACTCATTCTTAAAAATAGTAAAAATAAGCGAATGAGTTGTATGCAAAAAAATAATGAGTATGATGCCTGTTGGTCTTAGTCACCTCAATATGTAAATGTACTTTTTTTGTTTTTATTTTTCTGAATTTGGTCTGTAAACTCTTTTTTATAGGTTTTTGGTTTTTTTATTTTTATTTTTTTTTTGGTTTTTATATATTTTTTTGTGGTGGCTAATCACTATGAAAGGGACGGACCCGTGCACGCTTCGGGTCTAGCCATTATTACGCGCATTATTTTTTATTTTATTATTATTATTATTTTCTTTTTACCTGCTCCTGCGTCCTGTCTTGATGTCGTCGTCCGTCGTCCGTCGTCCTGCTGCTGCTGCTGCGTCCTGCAAAATGTGTTAGTAGTATTCGTGTTGTTAGTTTAGATACATGAGATACGTGTGTCTATTCATTCAAGAAGCTACACACAATTATTGGGTTATTGGGATCCGTTTACCTTTTTTTTGGGTTGACATATGATTGCAAATATGTGCGAATGTATGTGCGATAATTATGGATAGGGATAGGGATATGAAATAGTGGGGTTTGGGGTTTGAGGGTTCAAAGATTTATTTGGCTGCTTACAACAATTGACACTTGTGGTCATTATACTGCTGTTTGTTGTAAATTCTATTAATTATGTGTAGGGGACTCCCTTCTGACTTTTTGTCTATAGTTGAAGGGAGGGGTAAAGGGGCACAATACTTAACACAGTATGTTATGTTCCCTTTATAACAAACCAAACCACATATAGTTAACAAACTTATAAACCACATATACCCGCAATTTTTGATAATGTTTATAAACATCGAACTACATGAAATAGAAATCGAAATCAAACAACTCAGTCGGTTTATGTTTGTTTGCTCTTTTCATTTGTATTCGTATTTTTTATTTTCATTACCTTGCATGTGTGTTTTGTGTTGTTATGTATGCATTTGCATTTGTTTTATGTCATTCGTAATGACATTTTTTTTGTTTGTTTGTAGGGCGGGTTGGTACCGCCACTGGATGCTGACAACCTATGTTTAATTATACAGCTGTAAGGTTGTCAAAAGGGGGGTGTACAAAATAAAAAAAAATGCTCATTGCGGGACTTGAACCCGCGACCTTGGGCTCATAAGACCCACGCTCTGACCAAACTGAGCTAAATGAGCTAAATGAGCTATAAACTTTTCAGCCGCCGCCGTCTCCCCACCCTAAACTAGAGTCTTCTCTTTAATATCGTTAGATAATATATTTATATTTTAGTTATCAATTTCTTTGTTGTTATTCATTTTATCTTTTATTTTTATTTTATATATTAATTATAAAAATGGGTGGTTATTTTAGCAGTATTAAAGTTGACGAGGCGCCAGTTGTTACAAATGCAACCAATGATACAGAGCATGATGGTCTCGTGGTTTTAAGTGAAAAAAAAATTGACCCGCTTGAAATAAAAAATAATGAAAGCGGTCCTATTGCTCTGGATGATGACGGTAAAGAAAAGGATGAAGCGCAAAAAACTTGTGACGACTTTGCAAGCAGGACAACTACGAATGATGTGGTTTATAAAAAAAAAAATATCAAAAGGAAAAAAAATAAAAAAAAAGGTAAATTTTTACAGTAATTCATTTATTCATTTATTCATTTATTCATTTATTCATTTATTCATTTATTCATTTATTCATTTATTTACGTTTCCATTCTCTCTTCGCTACCCCTCTCTTCATCACTTGAAGTGTTGTTTAAGCCTTTCTATTGCATCTGGATTTCTCAAGGTAAACTCTTCTTCGTTGCAAAGTTCCAATGTCTCAAAGTCAGTCACGCTGAATGCCGAGTTGTAACCGTTTGATAACGTGTAAGTGCACGTTATAAAATCGTTATTTTCCTTGCACCACTTGCAGCACATTATGCCCTGACACACTCCATCTTTATAGTCTCGGCGACCTCGAAATCCGGTAACAATTGCTCCATCCGGAAAATAATGAGACTTGAATGTCGACCAGCGTTTTAACTGAATGGAAGTGATCTTGGTCTTGGCATCACTTGTTGTCGCCGCTGTTGTCGCCGCTGCCGTCGTCTCAGGTTCATTCTTTTCTTCCATTTTTTCGCGTTTAATTTCAATATAATCATCTCGCGTCCTTTTCCCATATAACCAATGAAGGCTAAATCGTTTTTGTCTGAGCATGAAACTCAATTATGTATGATTTAACTCTTGCCTATAAACATTCATATTAATACATTTTTAAATCAATTTATATTTTTTAAATTATTTTCATTTATAGTTTTCATTCATAGTCACAAAAATATAAATTGAATACTTTTTTATTACATTCATCATTTTACATGGTCACTCTCCACTTTCATGACAACAACCGTTGCTGCTCAAGAATTCGATATCAACACCTACTTCAAACTCGGCTCATCAACTAGACGCCATAGTGTGATTGGGTGCATCGGTTTTGAGTATGCAAATCCGATTCCACAATCCTTTCAAGAAGAAGAAGAAGAAGAAGAAAAATATCACGATGTTATTAAAAACAAAGAAAAGTTTGTCAATGAAAACAATGAAAACAAAGAAGAAGACAAAAAAGAAACTGCTTGCTGTGCTATTTGCTTGGAAGATGATAACCAAAAAAAACAAAAGAATCTCGCAACCACTCCATGCGGCCACACATTTTGCCTCACGTGTTTGCTTCGTCACTTGAAACATAACAACTTGTGTCCCCTTTGTCGTGCGCCTATTGAAGAAAATACAAAAAAACCCACCGCACCCATTACTTATGACGACGGCGTCATGCTTTTGAACTATGAGCTCACTTCGATGCGCATCGAACAAAATATTCAAGAGCAAATCAATGCTCTAATTGAAATATCCGGAAACTCGCAAACCAACGGGTCGGATATTTCATCCGTTGCAGATGAATTGATGACAATGGTTGCCAGTTTTGGTTTCAATTTACTCTATGACGCACTTTGTCACATGCACCATGGAGAAGAAAATGTTGACCCTGAATGGCAGCATGAAATGAACGGGTCGGATGATGGGTCATCTAATTATTCAGATTACAATGACGACGACGACAACGACGACAACGACGACAACGACGATACAGAAAATTCAGAAGGCAACTTGACAACAATCAGCAGCAGCAGTGATGACGACGATGATGACATACAAAAGGATGGGTCGAGTGGTGGGACCCCTTGGGGAAACATCTACCAACTTCCTCCTGTTAATATTGATTAAATACATGTTCTGCATATGAGTAACTAAAAATAATAAAAATAAAAATAAATATTTTTTATTATTTTTTATTATTATCTTTTTCAAGCAATACCTCTGGCCGGATTTCTAAATAGTTGTTGACCTTTCGAGTTTATGAACTCGCCCTGTATAGAACCAACATAAGATGGCGGTGGCATTTTTCCCATTCCACCACCTTTATACAAACGCGAACGCGATTTATTTTTATTTTTTGACCGCCTGGACGTCTTTGATCGCCTGGACGTCTTTGATCGCCTGGATGTCTTTGTCCTGGATTTTATCACCATCTTATCTTGATCTTACCTTGCTTCTATAGTTTATGTGTATATTATTATATTTTTTATTTTTTATTTTTTATTTTTTATTTTTTATTTTTTATTTTTTATTTTTTATTTTTTATTTTTTATTTTTTATTTTTTATTTTTTATTTTTTATTTTTTATGTTACATTTGCCATTTTTTGTTAATTTTTCTTTTTTTTATTTATTTTTTGTGAATCATTATTATCTGTCTTTATATGTATACGTATAATGGGAGGTGGCGCATTACCTGTGGCTTATAACAAAAGAAATAAAAAAGTTTATTTATTGTTCGGTAAGGAAAATGAATACTTGAATAAAGACTCGCCCGGTTGGAGCGACTTTGGTGGCGGCGAAAAATCTGGCGAAAGCGCTTTAGACACCGCACTGCGCGAAGGTTGTGAGGAATTAAACGGATTTTTTGGTTGCGAAGGAGATATCAAACGTCTCGTAAAAGAAAATTTAGTCATAAGTTTAAACCATGAAAGATACACCACATTTTTATTCCAAATTGACTATGATGAAAATTTACCGATTTATTTTAATAATAATTATAAGTTTTTAAAAAATCACGTCAACGACTTGGTGCGTCATTCGACTAATGGTTTGTTTGAAAAGTCAAATATAAAATGGATGACGTTTGATGACATGCGAAAAGAACGGAACACGTTTCGTTCTTACTATCGCAACGTCGTTGACGTCATTCTTGAAAATGAAAACGACATTACAAGCAAATTGCAAGACAAAAAAAAACGAAGCCGAATTATAAAGACCAAAACCACGCCGACGCCGGCGCCGACCACAACAGCCGCGCGTAAAACTCGTCGTTACAATAATTTTAAATATTCACACACAAAAACAACAACATCTGTGCCCCACAACAAGTCTAAAAAACGTCGTCGTCGTCTTCAAAAACAACAAACACCAGAGCCCGTTTATAAAAAATGGTTTCCATCGTGGTAGTATAATTAGAAAATCATGAAAATTACACATACAGTAAAACACGTTTTTCTGGGTTGGTTTTCATGCACCGTTTCAAACAGAAATACAACGACGTGTGCAAAAATGGCCGTCCTATGCGCTTGATGTCATCTTCGCCGTTTTTGAATTTATACTTTAGAAGCGCATATATGCACAGCGACGACAGGCTGTAAAGCCATGACGTTGTGGTTAATTTTATGGGCAAGTGCTTCAGCTCATTTTCAGCCAGTTCTAGCGGCAAAAATGACGTCTGTTTGTTGATTTGCAGCGGAACGTCTACTCGCAAGACGCTGCTGCTGCTGCCGCCGCTCTTGCATTCGCTGTCGTCGCTGTCGTCGCTGTCGTCGTCGGCATCGCCCATTTCTAACATTTTTTCGCCATTTATAAACACAAAATCAAATCTTGACGCGGATGGTTCATCAACTTCATTTTCAATTACAATAATATCTTCTAAACTAAAAAATGGAATCACTTTGTTATACTTGGTCATACAGTATTGCAATAAAACGCCAACGTCTGCCAGCATTTTCAACACTAGCGTGTAAATAAGTCCGTCCATGTCTTTATCGCGCATTTCATTGTTATCGTGCATCTTCTCTATAAATTGTTTCAGCGATTCCACTCGCGTCGCTTTAAATTTCAAAGCGTCGTTTTTGTTCGTCGTCGTGCTTGTGACATGTTTTATGATTTTCACATCTTTTATCCCTTGCAGCAATTCGAGCGATGATGGTATTTTAAGCACGTATGAATCATTTTTTTTTTCCTTGTAAACATCACAGTCTTCCACTTTATGAATAAGCTTCATCTTCTATCTCGGTATTCTTGTTTTATTCTTGCTATTCTTATTTTACTATTTAGATAATTTTATATAATATAAATTATTTATGTATATAATTGTATAATTTATATAATTTATATAACTTATATAATTTATATTATTAAAAAAATAAACGCCTTACATTTTTAACGCGTGCGGTAAACAACATTCACAATTCACGCATACATCTCCAAAAACATGTTACAAAATCTATGTGGCTGTTATATAGCTGACTAGTTAATGAATCCCATTCTTCGCGCCAGGCAGGTTCAACGCGTTGTTGCTGTTGTTGCTGTTGTTGCTGTTGTCGCATTTGCTTTTGCATTCGTTTCTGTTTCTGTAATTTTTTATCTTCTTTGATTCCCAGAAATTTCACAATGTCGTCTTCGCCGCATCCCACGCGCCTCGATAAAATACTTCCGCTTGAATCATACTGGAGCTGGGGCTGGGGCTGGAGCTGGGGTTGGAGCTGGGGTTCTGATTCCGGTTCCGGTTCCGGTTCTAGCGCCCACAATAAAATTTTTGGAGCCACATATCCAAACTCGGCATAAAGGCGCACCGCCTCATTATACGCACTGTTGAATTTACACATGCAGTCGCACGTTTCACATTCTCCAATGCTCACATCAGACTCGCGGTCTGCAAAAATTACAACTGTCAGTTGCGGATACTCCTTGAACTGTTTTGGCGTTATTCCCGAGTCAATCATCGTTTGTAGCACTGCAGTTAAAGACAAATAAATATCAAGTTTGCCTTTATTGTTGCCAGTGCAGTTGCCAATGTGTAATTGTGGTCTCATTTTTTTTACATTTTTTACAAATGAATCTTCCAAGTTGAACAAGGCCAGGGCGCTCTCACCCAGGCCGAACTGATGGTGCACATGGTGCACTTCAAGATTATTTCTGTTTTTACAATTCGCGGTCGCGGTTGTCGTTATAAGTTTTTTTCCGATTACCGATCTCTCCGCCACCGCCAACGCAAGACCGATGGTTCTGAAAGATGTTCCGGTTAGCACAGGAATCATATACTTCAAATTGGTTTCATTCGCAGTCTCGAGTTGCGTCAAGTACGCGCGCCATTCCGCATTCTTGTCGCTTTCCAAATTGTACATTCCATAATAAATGTCACTCACATGGTGTGCAAGGTTACTGCTTATGCCCCGCTTATAACTCAACATTTCGCGATACCATGTGTTGTATTTGTCAGCACACGTCTCGCGATCAGTTTTATGTGTGAATTTAGATTTACTTTCATTCAGATTTAATAATGCATTTTTTTGCAATTTTTCCGTCCGCCTGGAAAGCCCGTCAAAATTAATGTTTGCCCACTCTTTTTCGCACATTTTTATTTGCGGCGTGTCCAAATACCTGTTGAAAAATGCAATCAGTTTGCGATAATGTATTTTACATTTTAAAACGGCTTTATCATACAATGTGACATTCGATTTGTCGCTTGGAAGCCACATCTTATAGTAGTCACACGCCAGTCGCTCGTACAAGTTGCCGTATTTTTTTGACTTGTTTTCTCTCGGTATCCACTTTGACACCAGCGAAACCGTGCGTTGTTTGCAGTTGGCAGGGTCGTTCTCGTGGTCGTGATCATCATCATTCTCGTCGCTGTAAAATGCAAGCACGTCTGCCGCAAGACGCGCGTTTACCATTCCCACCATGAATTCAGTCATCTCAATATACGCCCGCATGTCACGATCGTCTCGCACATTGATGATGCGCCGCATATACGCAAAAAAACTCTTCACGTCTTTCCACGAACCAATGCTGCCGTTGCTGCCGTCGCTCTTGTTGTCGCTGTTAACAAATAGTTCTAGTGCATGTTTGGCTAGTGACACGTCAACGCGCGCCCATTCAAAAAGCTGCATGTATGCCAGGTCGCGCTCCCCGTAACCGTCCACAATGTCGCGCGTGTGCGCCATCATCTTGTATAACACCGACCCATGCCATTTTCCGCGATGTTTTCCCTCAACTGTCGGCTGGTTATTAATCGTGTTTACCAGTGTTTCCAAAGTGGTCCTGTATTCTTCGCGCAGTTTTGCATGGTTCAAATAATTCGTTGACGTAAGGGAACTACGTTCCCCTATGACCCCTCCTTTTACAGAGGGGGCGCATGCCCCCCTTCGATACAATTTTATTTTTTTATGCATGTTTAAAATATTGATTTTTAGCTTGTCCATGATTTCATTATTCATGATTTCTTTTTCATATTCATCCAAATATTCATCTGGCTTTTGTCGTTGCGACATTTTTGGTACTGTGTTGTCTGTGCGCTTATGTCTCTCTGTTATTATATAATATTATATAATATCTAAGTTGTTCTAACAAATAAATAATATATAAATATACTCAACTATATTATTTATATATTACATATATATTACATAGATATTACATATTACATAGATATTACATAGGGCTGGCTGATATGGATAATAATAATAATGTAAACACAATAGACACAGACATTGACAATTACACTGACGACGAGCTCTTGCAAATTTTGGAACTGCAAGACCCGACCGCCGAAGAAATTCGCGACAAGGTCGGCATCATGATGCGCCAGTACCCGTCGATTGCATTTTTCTTCGCACAGGTCGGCGCGCGCCTCGACTCTACTTATGCTGCTAGTAACGAGGCCATTCAAGAAATTGACGCCCAGCAGCAAGAAGAAGAGGCAAACATTTGGCTAAAAAATCAATACTTGAAACAAGATGGTTCAAAACCTTTAAATACGTATACGTCTCGCGACAACAAGGTTCAAATATTTGAAGACGACCAAAACAACCACGACCAAATGAAGCGCGAACGCTTGAGTGCAGTCGACGTCGTAAACGTCCCGGTCAGCCAGGGCACTCTCAATCCCATTCTGAAAAATGTCACTTCCCGCATCATCATGCTGGACAGCGCTTACAGGCAAAATATTGTTCCGTACGACTCGCCCGTCGCGGCCTCCACAGATTACACCCTCGACTTATCAGACACGCTCACAAATACCCTCAGCATCAAACTGTCATCCGTTCAACTGCCTTACACCTGGTACAATATCGCCGACTATCTCGGGAATTCGTGCTTCGGATACATTCTCGGAACATCCCCCACCACCGATTTTGGAGATGACTTGAATTTTAAATACGTGTTTTCAATTCCGAATAACCAGTATGTTGACGCAAACCAAGTTCGTGATGCACTCAATAACGAGTCAACACACACCGGTCCATCCCCCGATCTATTCTTTTCTTTAACCAGCAATTATAAATTTCAAATCACAAATAATGGAACAAATAAAATACGCATTGTCTTTTATAATGGGAAAAATCCAAACATGAACTGCAATCCAAATGGCTGCAGGTCCCCTTGCAAAATTGACAATAACTTGGGATGGATTCTTGGGTTCAAACAATTAATAAACCAGGCCAGCTTTTATGACATTTCGCCGGGTACCACAATTACCGCAAACTTGCCTTACCACAATGTCGGTCCCACCTATTTCTTGCTCGTCATCGACGACTTTAACCAGAACCACTTGAACCAGGGACTCGTCAACATTGACGACACCGACACAACTTTGAACGCGCCGTCGTATATTGACGCCGATATTAATTATTCCTGCTTTACTTCTACTTCCGGATATAATTCGCCGTTTCCGGTTTACATTCCCAACGCGCCAACCCGGTTGACTCAGGCGCAACTTTATTCCGCAAATCAGATTCTGGAAAATCGGAAAAATACCACCAGCTACCGCATTCCCGGTCCAACGACCACCGACGTTTTGGCAGTCATTCCGCTCAAAGTTGGCGGACTCTCGTTTGGAGAGAATTACGTTGAGTTCGGTAGTTCGCTTCTGCAAAATGAACGCGTGTACTTCGGACCCGTTAATATTTCTCGCATGCGCGTCACTTTGCGCGACGATAAAGGAAATGTCGTCAATTTAAATGGCGCCGATTGGTCTTTTTCTCTCATATCAACGCACCTCTATGAATTTTAGGGGAACCAAGGTTCCTCCAAAGAGAACCTACGGTTCTCCTTTAACCTCTCCCTTAAAGAAGGAGGGGTCGTAGGGGAACGTAGTTCCCTTAGAGGAGGGGGTGGGGGGGGTCCATACATTTTTAAAAATTGATTTTTTTTTTCTTTACATTCAAATTCTTCAAGTTCAACATCGTTCCATGCCCGTGATCACTCGTTCTTCAAGAAGACAACAGAATATTACGAATATTACTAATATTACTAATAATCCTCATAATCCTCATAATCCTCCCGCTGTTACCCCGTTACCTCTAGCCACTCCGAATGTTCCGACCGTTCCGGTGCCTCCATTGGCTCCAAAGGCGGCGTCAAAATGTCATTGTTTATTATCATCGCTCAACTTGGAATCATCTCCGGCACCGGATGATCCCAAATCAAAATCAAATAATCCGGTGGTGGACTTTGGATATTGTTGCATTTGTTGCGAGGACATTGCATGCGAAAAGGGACGCTTCGTTTTAGAATGCGGACACGCGTTTCACGGAAACTGCATTCTTCGCTCGTTTAGTCACGATAACCGCTGTCCAATGTGCAGAGCACAAGTGGATGCCGTTGAGAAACATTTGAATCGTGTCATGCTCCCTTCAGCTCTTCGAATCAATTCTTCCGTCATTTCTGCCGCCGCAAACCACTTTGTTCATGATTTGGGAAATATAACGGTGGCAAATGTTGTTCACCGCATGCTTCTCATGACTTCTGACAGTCCAGATATGAGAAGTATTCAAATTCCGTACATTGAACGCATTCTTGTTCAGTTTGCAACCATGTTTATTTCAGGAATCGCATTTTCAATCAGCGGAGAACACGATCCACAGGAACCCGTTCCTATCGACGTTATAAATGATGAAAACCCCCTTCGTCGTGAGGACGAATACGATGCGGCGATAAGCAACCCGGCAATCGATGCCGCCGTTTCATACCAATCCATCGTTTCCTCCGACATGAATTTTGACGCTTCCCAGACGGATAATGTTACCGCCATTCTCCTCAGAAGAGCAATCACCCTCTCAGAACTCGGCTCACAAAGAGCTGAACTTGCTTCCAGGCGCGCTGCTAGAGCTGATGCTCGACGCCAACAGATGCAACTCGTGCAGCAACACTTGAGAGCCGAAATGCTGCGTCGCGAAGCGATTGCGCAACAACTACAACAACAAAATGCTGAGGGTGCTGATGGTCAGGAAAACAATGATGATGACGATGATGAAACCGTTGTTATGGAAGAACAACAACATCAACAACAAGAACAAGAACAACAAGAAGAAAATCCTTGGGGACCACAATTTTAATCCCAGGGGACGTGCCGTCCCCTCTGACCCCTTGCCCTAGGGGACGTGCCGTCCCCTCTGACCCCTTGCCCTAGGGGACATGCCGTCCCCTCTGACCCCTTGCCCTAGGGGACATGCCGTCCCCTCTGACCCCTTGCCCATAACTGAAGGGAGGGGTTAAAGGGGAACCGTAGGTCCCTTTGGGTTCCCTTTTTTTATATTATTATCTAAATTTATATCTTATGTTTTAAGGTACTTGTATGTATTTGTATTAATTATTAAAAGTTATTATAAATAAAAATTGAAATATTATTTTCAAAATTAATGTAGTCATATCAAAAAATAAAAAACAACATATAATAAATGCTCTCAAGTCACGGAGTTTCTGTCGCTTTTGAAAATAATAAAAAAGGTAAGTCATCGTCATCGTCATCATCATCAAAAGTTTTTCAATGTTCGCCCGCAATGGCGACGTGCGATGGCATGTATCCACCACCTTTTCCTTCTGTTGTTGCTGTTGAAAAAGAAGAAAAAGAAGAAGTTGGTGATGTTACATTCCTCCAAAAGAAAAATCCGCACAGCAGAGACGCCCGCATTTCATTCGACGCGGGTCCACACATTTACACCATTGACAACGACCCCACCGTAAAATACACGTCCGTCACAACCTGGAACCATACACACTTTGAAGAGTTTGACGCAGACGCCATTATTACGCGCATGATGTCCGGCAAAAACTGGAATTTGAGCAAATATTATGGCATGACTCGCGACAAAATAAAGGCGACATGGGACAAGACGCGCGACGATGCCGCCACCGCAGGAACCGCCATGCATTATAACATTGAGCGCGTTTATAACGGCTGCAGCTTGGATGACGTGGATGATGGCTCTCCGGAATTTAAATACTTTCGACGCTTTTATGAGGACCACGCCGAGCGATTGGAGCCGTTTCGCACCGAGTGGACGATTTTTCACGAGGAGCATCGCTTGTCCGGCTCCATTGACATTGTGTTTCGAAATTTGGACGACGGCACGTTCTCCATTTACGATTGGAAAAGAAGCAAGGAAATAAAAAAAACGGCATTTGGCGATGCGTTTGCAAAAACACAGGGAATTGAACATTTACCGGATTCGAATTTTTGGCACTATTCTCTCCAGCTCAACACGTATAAAACTATTCTTGAACAAAAATATGACATGGTCATTCGAGACATGTTTCTGATTTGTTTGCATCCCGAAAATCCAAATAAATCTTATATTAAATTGAAAGTCCCGGACCTGTCTGACGAAATGCGCGAGTTGCTCCCTTACAACAAGTAATGATGGGGACGATGGTACCGGGATCGGTTTGGTTTAGGTTTAATAAAAGGTAGGAGTTGTTTTACACTTTTTACCATTTTGCGAATTACAGTTCAATAAAGAACTTTTTGGTTTTAATCCCTTTAATTTCAGGGAATCTGTTAATTTATTTCTATTCGAGTAACCTTTTATTTTTAATGGTTTAAACCCCTTCCCATAAACGACGTAACAACGATCTTCGAGAATCATCCTGATAATATTTATAATTCTATTTTATAATATTTTTTCTATTTTATAATATTTTTTCTATTTTATAATATTTTTTCTATTTTATAATATTTTTTTATAGATGGTATTGACAATACAAATTTGGTGGAAAAATGTTACCCACTATACAAAAATTGTATAAAGAAGGCGGCGTACCAAGATTTTATAGGGGTATTGTTCCCGCTTTAATTGTTGGACCACTCAGCAGATTCGGTGACACCGCAGCAAATACTGTTTCACTTACTTATTTTAAAGACAACAATAATGTAATTTTATTTCATTTGTAAAAATAAAATAAAAGTAAAATAAAATACCAATTCATAAAAAAAATGTATAAAAAATATGTTTGATATATATAGAAAAATGTCTGATATTCCTGAACCAACCCCTCAAAATATTTTACAGGTTCAAACTAACTGTAAAAATATACAAGATTTTAACAACCAACTTTATACCTATACCATAGCTAAAACAGCAAACTGCTTTTTATTATTATCTTTAAGTGATAATCAAGATCCTGGATTACAAATAGGGTTGGATCTTCTTTCTGGAGCAATAACAGGTTTACTTACTGAAGAATTTGGTAACATTGGCGGTAATATTGCTGCTTCATTTATTATTGGTAGAATTGAAGCATATGCTTCATATACACCTCCGAGTCTTCTTAATAAATGTTCCAGTTATATTACTCGTGTTCAAGAAACATCTCTACAATTAAATGGTGACTTAGATAATTATCATAGTGATCCAAAAACATATTGGTATGAACAGGTAAGTGGAACAATTAATGGTCCATGGGGAGCTCAAGAGTATAGTGGATGTTTAGGACAGTTAGCAGATGTTGATTTTCCTAAAGAAATTGATCCACTTTTTAATCAAATGATGCTAAAGGCTATATACTGTTTTGATCAGTATTTATGGTGGTCTGTTATAAAAAATAATCTATACAGAGTTGGACAAAATGAAGGATACGGTCTTCCTGCTGTTGTTCCGGCAAGTGATATGAAACAAGGAGATGTCGGTGCAAATAATTATTGTAATGAACAGATGACTTCATTACCCTCTTATTTGGCCATATGGTATTATGATCAATCACAAGATAAAAAAGGTCATGATACGTCTACCTATACTTTTTATGAGTATTATTTGGGATGGCCGGTAAAAAATACTAAAACATGTCCTATAAATAATGACGCTGCCAATTATTTGTTTATTGATACTATTCCAGGAAATATAATAAATCCAAATGGATTATTTAACCGTTATGATGTATTTTATAATTTTGGTCTTGAACAATCTGGATATTAAATCAGTTTGACATTGTTTACGGGCTTAGCGTCCATTTGAAATGCCCGTTGGTCTAATGCTCGAAAATGAGTACTTTATGTATGGTTCACCTAAATTGATATCATTCGAATGCATGAATCCTTGCTCGTATTTGTCTCCAACGTGCCTTTGATTCGCCGACTTATTGCCGGAAATGCAATGTTTATTACTTGACGCTCTCCGTCTTTGACATACACGCTTATTATTTTGAAAAGCTCTTTAATTTCATCATGCTCTGATGCGTGCAGTTTCAACTCGGTTAACTTTTCCAATATCGGTTTGACTTGTTGTTTCCTTTCATCTTTTGACCTTTCATGAAACATTTCCCAGGTTTGATTTTGGTTGTTGTATTATTATACGTATTATTATATATTAAAATTAAATACTTTTAATGTATTTTAATATTTTATTTAATTTTATTTAATTTTATTTAATTTTATTAAGTATTCAACTAGGTGTTGTTTGGGTTGGGGTTCGGTGTAGGTATTCTATTTTTTATTCTTAGTGATGCATTTGTCGTTCTTGCATTTTTACGCCGCGTTTTGTTATTGCGTTTTTCGAATCTTACTTTATTTTTAAGACGAATCGTTTTTTTCATATTTTTTTGATTGTTGTTGTTGTTGTTGTTGTTGTTGTTGTTGTTGTTGTTGTTGTTGTTGTTTTTTTTATATGTTTTCCTTCTTTTTTCATCGTCTCTCTTTGTTATTTTTTCATTTGTTTCATTTGCTTCGAATAACTCTTTCTCATCTTTTTTTTCCTCATTGTTGTTGTTGTTTTCTTCGTTGTTTTCTTCGTTGTTTTCTTCGTTGTTTTCTTCGTTGTTTTCTTCGTTGTTTTCTTCGTTGTTTTCTTCGTTGTTTTCTTCGTTGTTTTCTTCGTTGTTTTCTTCGTTGTTTTCTCCTTCTTCTTCTTCTTCTTCTTCGCTATTGTCGTCATCGTCGCTGCCATCTTCTTCGCTGTCATCGTCATCTTCTTCATCTTCTTCATCGTCGCTGCCATCTTCTTCGCTGTCATCGTCATCTTCTTCATCTTCTTCATCGTCGCTGCCATCTTCTTCGCTGTCATCGTCATCTTCTTCATCTTCGCTGTCATCGTCATCATCTTCTTCTTCGTCTTCATCTTCTTCGTCATCTTCTTCGTCATCTTCTTCGTCATCTTCTTCGTCATCTTCTTCGTCATCTTCTTCGTCATCTTCGTCATCATCGTCTTCTTCGTCTTCTTCTTCGTCTTCTTCGTCTTCTTCGTCTTCGTCGCTGTCTTCTTCACCTTCGTCTTCTTCTTCGTCTTCTTTGCTGTTGTTGTCATCGTTTTGGTTTTGATCTTGATTTTGTTCTTTTTGTTTTTTATCATCATCATCTTTTTTTATTACCACATTCTCACCCTCTGGTTGCTCTTTCTCTTGTTCTTGCTGTTGTTCTTCTTTATTCATTTCACTTCTTATATTATTTATATTATTATTATTGTCTATTTTTTTATGTATTTTTTCAACTAAAGATGATTCTAACTGTAAATGAGGCATTTAATAGGCAATCAATCTTAAACATTATATAATTATATTTATATATAAATAATTACTATCCATGTTTTATAAATTAAGAGACTATTTATTTGAACCACGACTTGCATTTACAATATTTATTTGTTTTATTATTGGATACTTAATATTTTTAGATGAAGAAGGTGCATTTAAAGATTTTACAAAATTTGGTCCAGATCCATCTATAAAATTTTTGGGTATGAAAGTAGATACATGGAAAAAGGTAATTCTTGTTTATATTGTTTCATTTTTTTCTTCTCTTTTACAAAGTTATTATGGAACGGTAATGTTTGATTTTATACATTCAAAATTATGGAATCCGGCATATAAAGAAAAAATACAAATTTCAAAAATGTGGGCATCACTTATTGTTACAATTGAACCAGTACTTTATTGGTTTCTCACAATTGTTCAATTTTTTATTACATTAACAATGAAACTTCAATTTATTCTTCCTCAATTTTTAGGACAGTTTATTATTAATGTTCCATATGGACTCATGAAAATATCTGAAAAAACATTTATTTCGTAATATAATAACTATAATTGATCAAACTTAAACAATATAATTTATTATATTCAAAATATATTTATTTTTATTTTTTTAATTATTTTAAATACTATTATTAATTAAATAACAGTTATGTTTAGCAATTCAAAACAGGTTCAAGAAAAGAAACAAGAACAAGAACAAACACAAGAACAAAGAGAAAAATATAAACAAAAAAAAAAGGAAAAATATATTGACACTTTTTATGATGCAGATTTTATAAAAAATTATTTTTCATAGCTATTTTTCATAGCATTTTCGCATTTTCGCATTTTCGCATTGTATTTTTATCTTTTATCAATATATATACTTGTATACTTGTCATGATTAAAATGAAAATGTTTGGCTTAGTTAAAGCCACACCGTCGCCATCAGCTACAAAACCTACAAAACCAACTCCTGTTTTGACCGGCAGCAAAAGCAGCAAAAATTTTTCCTCAGGAAAAATGTTTAATTTGAAAAATCTCGACTCCATTATGAAAATGAAAAATACTGGATGTAAAAGTTGCGGAAGGTGAATCTCGGCGTCGTGCAAAACAAAACAAAATAAAATAAAAAATGTTGTTCTTGGAAAAAGAGAGAAGGAGAGGATAAGGAGTGAAGGAATGAAAATAAATAATAAATAATAAAAATAATATAATAATAATGATGTTACATCCCTATTATTATTTTATATATGTTTATATATGTGTCATTTGTCGTTCTCATAATTCAATAAATTATCCCCCTCATTTCTTTTTTTTCTTATTTCTGTTTAAATAATCATGTCATTATCGCATCTTACGTTTAAAATTATCGTAGTTGGAGACAAAAATGTCGGCAAAACAACAATCCTTAATCACTACACTCTCATGCCAACTTTTTCAAATTCCGGCTCAACTATTGGCATTGACTTTCAATCCCGAATGGTTGCTCTCTCCCCCGACGCCGTTGACCCCCATAACATTGTCGATGCCATTGGCATCGTTGACAACAACACCGCCGCCACATCTTCACGCGTAAAAAATTATGATTATGTAAAATGTTGTTTTTGGGACACATCGGGTTCGCCAAATTATCAAGGTATTGCTTTTTCCTATTATAAAAGCATCGCAGCAGCCATTGTGGTTTTTGATTTGTCAAATGAAAAAACGTACACCGAGTTGTACTCTTACATTTATCGCATACTACAACAAAATATTTGCAGTCACAAACACCCCATTTTAGTCATCGGAAACAAGCTCGACAAACGCACACTCAAAAAAACTCGCATCCAAATACAACATGAGTTGTCCACTAGTTTTCCAGATGAACATATCAGATACGCCGAAGTTTCGTGCCTAGATAAAGTCTACGTTGACGATAAACTCAACTCTAATAATGCAGCAGCGGCAGCAGCCACATACGACATCCACAGCGTGTTTCAACAGCACCGCCACGACCAGCGGAACGAACGGCGGCAAGAGCAGCGGCAAGAGCAGCGGCAAGAGCAGCAGAAAATCACTGTTTATAACTGCGCAACTTGCGCAAAATCGTCCGACTTGCATTCCGCAATCACATCGTTTTTGCAATTTATCTACGACTCCATGGTTAAACCCCACTTCTACAGCTCCAATCCAATTGCAGACATTCGATGCGCTGGAATAAATGGAACATCAAAGTATTTTAAACCAAATAACTATAATAACAATAATGATTCAAAAAATGATTCAAGTTTTGATCCATCATGTCCTTTAATAAAAACTCCGCGAAATTGTTGTCATGACTCTTCTTCAAATTCCCACAAACATTCTGGGTTTCATTGTTCCATATTATAAAGATTAATTAAAGGATTAAGGATATATTATATTTCATATTGGGTTTATACATTTAAATTATACATTTAATTTATATATTTAATTATATACTCAAATTCACAAGTTATTTCCATTCTCTCCACTTTCACATGACAACTTCAAGTTTTGACTTTAATGTTCAAAATTATTCAAACGAAGAATTAGAACAGCTACTAGGTCTGCAAAATAATTACACTATCAATGATATCATATCTAGTAAACAGAAACTTTGCATTCAACTCGCATCCGCAACAGACAGCATTCAAATGCAGTCCCAGCTCAGCGATTTTCTAGACGCGGCATCAAAATGTTTGATTTCAGCGGCGGCATCAAATGCAAAATCTAATGTAAAGGCAAATGAAACAAAATTTTCTGAAAATTATTTTGACTCGTCGCAACATTTTCCAAATAACACAATTATTCCTGGTTCTTCAGCAGACGGCCACTTCGTCATTGCAGACGCTTACCGCATGACGCCGTTGAAAGATTACAACAGTGTCGGCGGTCTAAAAGTTGGAGACTACGGCGCGCCTCCAGGAAAAATAAACCCGGTCAAGTATTCGACGGTTGTTTCATCCGTCAACATTGACTCCAGGTTCAGACCCAATTACTTTAACTCAAAAAGCACCGACTTGCATGTTACGTTGCCGGCAAGAATAGACAATGTCATATCCTACCGCGTCGGTTCAATCGAAATTCCGTTTTATGCAATTTATTCGGTAATCGAACTCAACGGAAACAATGCAATTCAAATTGTATGGGGGAACTATACAACACCACAACCAATCTATACAGACACTTTAACCATTGTCATTCCCGACGGAAACTATTACACAACCGCTGACTCCACAAACATTCTTGCTTCCGCTTCTATTGAAAAAACAATTAACACCATTTTACTATCAAACACGGTTAGCGTTGGCGGCGGAAATAGCGGACTTGGCTTGAGCGGAATTTTAAATTACCATATTGACCAAATAAGTGGTAAAAGCGTTTTTTCGCAGCCTCTTGGCGCTCCTGCAATTAACTTTAAAGTCATCACCAACGTCAGAAGCAACGGAAACCTAAATTACGAGTCACCACTTTTATCATTCTTGGGCTGGAGCTTGGGATTCAGAAATGCCCAATACATTTCAAATAACAACGGAACCGGAAATTTTGGCTCCGTAGTTTCCGAGGCGCTTGCCGCATTCAAGGCAGCCAGTTACATTTTTGTCGCAGTTGATGACTACAATAACAGTGTAAATGATTATTATTCTGCCGTGTTTTCCGATTCATTCGCAATCAAAAATATTATTACAAGAGTCAACGTGGGACTTTTACGGGAGATTAGCGAGGCTTCAAGCACCCAGCTCAACAGGCAGCGCAACTTCTTCGGACCAGTAAACATTCAAAAACTCCATATAACGCTGATCGATAACTTTGGACGAATTATCGACTTGAACAATATGGACTGGAACATGGAACTCATTTTCGAATGCGTTTATGGCGGTTAGGGCAGCCGCACTGAAATATAATAATCGCGCTCGCTGTGGTTTTAGGAATTTGTTTTATTTTATCTAACGCATTTAATAAATGTATTTATTTTTATATGTATATTATATACATTTTATACAATACATATAATTTCCATATAGTAAAATGGTTTTACATGGAATGAAACACGTCTTCAAAAAACCAACACCCAACCTCAGCTCAAGCGAGAGAACAAGTCAGCTCCGCTCAAAAACAGTGTATGCAGGAACCGTCGAATTGTCAAACTCGCTCGCAACACCAGGAAGCAACCGCTATAAAACATATAACGGACCATTCGAAATTGCCAAAAAACATATTTACACCGATCCAACACTCGTGGCTAGCGCAAGTTATAAGGACTTGCTCGACATCACGCAAGGAAAGGTCCTCTTGAATCAGCTCCCGCTTACCAATCTAACCTATAATTATTATGCTAATAATTTCGCAAATGGAGAAATGTATGTTGGAAATTATCACCAGTTTAATGGTTCTGTTTTTAGCGTCACTGGTCCCACCGGGTGCGTCAACTCGGTCTTAACATACGACTTGACAACCACCGGATTTACAGGTCCAGGTTCTTACACCGGAAACTCCATTGGAGTTACTGGGCCAACTGGCACTATCGGCTCAAACCAAAATATTTTTATTGACCCCAATCACTGTTATTATAGCAACCCGTGCGCTTTATCCGAGTCGTATTTGAACTTTGTCGACATCAATTTCAAGGGGGCGACTGGACCGTCCGGGCCCGCAGGCATCACGGGTCACAGCCAGTTTTACGCACAACAAATTATTAACAGCGACCAGTACCGCGGGTTTTCTTTCCCTATGTCGAATTTTACCCTCGGTTGCAAACAGCAGATAGCGTCTCAGTCAGAAGGTCCGATTTTTTGTCCTTCTCCTCCTCCTCCCACCGTGCTTGTGTATGCTACAAATCAAGGAGCTAATATCGTTTGGGGCGGAGTAGTTTATACAAATACCAGTTTTAATTCTTACGAAGCCAATGTAACTTTTATCCCTTCAGTTACAGTGCCCAACAATAATCAGTTAACTCAAGTTACAATTGGCAGTTCAGTTACGAGTATTGGTGATTTAGCGTTCTTCGCTTCACCGTTATTAACATCTGTTACAATTGGAAGTTCAGTTACGAGTATTGGTGTTAGTGTGTTAAGTTCATGTTTCGCATTGATATCTGTTACAATTCCGAATTCAGTTATAAGTATTGGTGAATCTGCTTTCTCCAATTCTTTTAATTTGCCATCTATTACGCTTCCCACTTCAATTACGAGTATTAGTGATGGTCTATTCGAGTCATGTTTCGCATTGACATCTATTACAATTCCCAGTTTAGTTACGAGTATTGGCAGTAATGCGTTCTTAAGTTCCGGATTAATAACTATTACAATTCCAAATTCAGTTACGAGTATTGGTGGTTATGCGTTCAAATCATGTGGCGCATTGTCATCTGTTACACTTGGCAGTTCAGTTACGAGTATTGGTGATTATGCGTTCTCAAGTTGTCCCGCATTGACATCTATTACAATTCCTAATTCAGTTCAGAGTATTGGCAGTAATGCGTTCTCAAGTTCCGGATTGACAAATAATGGACCCGTTACTATATCCACAACAACAGCAGCTAACCTAGGTATACCAATCAGCAGTCCAAATTCATTTTTTGGAGCCACTAATGTTAGTTTTATTTTTACTTAATGAATAAATAAACCATCATGAAGATTGAAAAAAATCATGATGAAGCGCAAGTTTTACTCGGTGTTTTTTTTGTAAAAAGATAGTTTATGATTTGATTTGTTGAGAGAAGAGAGATAATTCAATTAAATAAAAAGAAAAAAAAAGATTTATAATAAGTCAATTCATTTTTTTTATTATGTTTATTTATTAATATTTATTTATTATAATAATTATAAATAAATGTCGAATGCTTTTTGTTCGTGGTCGAAACGTTTTTTTAATTACGTTTTTGTAAAACATCCAGAAGAGCAAAATATGACTTACTTTCAACACTTGAAACACGCGTGCTGTTACAGCATTCAAGCGCTTGAATGCTCGATTATATTCATGGTTCATGGCATTGTACCGTGTTTATTCGAAAAAACTGGCTCTATCATGGTAAAATGTCTGAATAACCAGTTGGATTACAATGAAGTTGTAAAATCAAATCAAGATTAAGCGCAAGTTTTATTTGTGGATTTTCTTGTAAAAAGATAGTTTATGATTTGATTCATAGAGAGAAGAGTGATAATTCATCAAAGAAAAAGAAAAAGAAAAAGAAAAAGAATTATAGTCAGTCAATGCGCAGATCATTTAAATATATAATTAATATTTAAATTATATGTGGTTGTGTTATATGTGGATGTGGAATTATATTTTTATTGTCATTCAATTTAGATAGACGAAACTTTGAAATCATTTATTGATATTACGCGAGTATTCATATCAGTGGTTTTTATAAAAAAGATAGTTTATGATTTGTTTTGTAGAGAGAAGAGAGATAATTCATTCGTTTAATGAAATAAAAAGAAAAAGAATAAGAAAAAGAATCGGAATCGGCATTGATTTATCATCCGATTAAATGTGTACTGGCGAAGCCAACCCTAAACCCTGCGGGTTTAGTAAACCCTTGGTTTTTAACCCTGAGATTATGATTTATGCCTCCTATTAACCCTATTATTGAAAAATTCAGAAATGAGTGATAAAGTGAGGAATGAGTGATAAAGTGATAATTGGGTACAATTTGTGGTTGATTTTTGTTATTATTTGAAAGTTCAGAAATGAGTGATAAAGTCAGGAATGAGTGGTATTCAGTGGTATTCAGGGAGGGGACATGCTGCGAAACGCAGTCGGCTTGGTTGTTGTCATGACTTGTTCTGAATCTAATGTTAACACTACATGTTTTTATAAATGATAAAAAAAAATCAATCTACATTTTTTATTATCATTTTTATTTTTATTTTTTATTTTTTTTAGTTCAACATTAGATCCAATTCCACAATTCCAATTTACATGGGAGGGAGGGAGGAGGAGGATACAGTCCGTCACACGTTGCCATTGCCGAAGAACACTGATACTTTGTCGTCGTTGAACTCGTTGTTGTTTTTGCCTTTTTTTTTGCTGTATTTGTTAGTAAAGTAAGTTTCGAATAATACCGATTCACTCTCAAGACCACGCACAAATGTATATATACTGTGAATGTTTGGAAAGGTTGTCATGATCTCGTATTGTTCTCCGTCCAAAGCACCAACTTTTCCCACCGTTTTTCCCAATTCACCTTTGATCATTTCTCGTAATGTATTTGCCTCACCTTCCGTGAGCATTTTCACATCTGTTCCCGAACCCGAACGTCCGCCAACAAATATTTCAACATGCGCATCATCAGTCGGAGTCATTTTTACCCGGTAAGCAGGAAAGGCCATATTTGTGAACGTATAATAGATGATGGATCGATCTTATTATTTAAACAATATTATAAAAAAAATTCAATTTATATTTTTACTGTATTGTTATTTTTTGTTCAAAGTGTCCCCTCTTACCCCTTGCCCGTATCATGAATAAGTTTTTGAACAAATCTTGTGTGAATTTTTGGGTGAATTTTTGGGTGAATTTTTGGGTGAATTTGCGGGTGAATTTGCGGGTGAATTTGCGGGTGAATTTGCGGGTGAATTTGCGGGTGAATTTGCGGGTGAATTTGCGGACAAGATAAATATATTTATTTTTCTCTCTTCTCTCTAACTATCGAAATGTAAAACTTTTATAAATCATTCATGGATCTATTTTGAGACTCTGATTTTATTTTATTCACTTTTCATTATTGTTTTTAGAGAGAAGAGAGAATAATACAAAATAGAAAAAAATTGAAAAATAATACCAACCGTTTATTTTTTTACATGGACAGAAATATTGGCTATACAAATGTCAGAACAAGAATATGATTGTTGCTCTATTTGTCTTGAATCTTTTGCATCAAAACCAAAAAATATAAATAAAATATTTCTCGAATGTGGACATGAATTCTGTTTTACTTGTATGATTCCTCAAATGAAACAAAAAAACAGTTGTCCATTATGTCGTGCGCCGATTGATAAAAAAATGAGTAGTGAAAACTACCCAGAAAAATTAAGTCATATAGCAGGAGTCGGCTTATTGGACCGCGTAATGTATGAAAGCCATACTCGATCCATGATAAAACATGACGTTCGAGACATGCTTGAAAAAATACAATATAATATTAAAAATAATATCGTATTGGATTGGAATGATCTGGAATTAAACTGCACAAGTTCAGTATTATTTGATGTGGAAAATTTGGGAATAAGATTGCTTTATGGAGCAAAAGTATTGGAACGACACGAGGATAATTTCGACATTATTGAAGGAATTGAAGAAGAAGAAGAACTAGTACATGCAAATCATAGAATAAGAGAAACTCACAACGATAATGATGATGATGAACATTATATTCATGAGGCGATTCGCTTCATTTTTGAGGATTAGATAAGCCTCGTATATCATTTATATTTAATACTTTATCATTATATTCAAAGGGTGTAACCCGATCAATGCATTACAACATCATACCCCCTTATTCAAAAGTTCAGAAATGAGTGTTATTGTCAGAAATGAGTAGGGAAACCAAGGTTCCCCTATGACCCCTCCTTCTAAAAATAAGAGGTTAAAGGAGAACCCTAGGTTCTCTTTGGAAAACAACTTCCCCATAAATTTAAATGCAAAAAGTTCGAACGAATCCAATCCTGCCATGTTCCCTGCAATTTTTCTCTAATATTAGCCGGTGTAGAGCGCCTAAAAAACCGTCTCTTGCAACATACATCACTATCACTATCACTATCACTATCACTCATATAGTCCGATTTAAACATGGTTTCACGATCATAACGGGGAGCACCTAGGATCGAAACATACCACTACCACTACCACACCACTACCACCAGCATTCATTCTCTCTTATTATCACCTTATTTTCACATATCACTATCACATCTCTTTTCTTCTTTCTAGAATATTGAGTCA
>Ga0194130_10001522_pt1 | contig 36859 bp, 40 predicted proteins | sample TA2KigsurfametaG_FD_160084 | JGI IMG/M metagenome (GOLD analysis project Ga0194130, IMG submission 160084) | Freshwater microbial communities from Lake Tanganyika, Tanzania - TA2015050 Kigoma 12 surface | ecosystem: Environmental > Aquatic > Freshwater > Lake | place: Tanzania: Lake Tanganyika...
TAAAGTCATGGGCATACATGAGTTCAGCAAGGCAAGACTCAGGAAGTCCTCTACCTAAAATGTACTGCACCGCTTCGTGCTGATCGCTCAACTCCACAAGACGAGGCAATCCTTCCAACGGATTTACCTTGCGTTTCTTGGGGGTTTGTGTCTTGGGAACAGTAGGAGTTGGTTGTTCGTTTGGTTGTCCGCTTCTCTCTTTGAAAGACTCCAATGCATACTCTCTCGCCAGAGATGGAGCAACTTGTTTCAGAATGGTATGAACCCCGCATGACACACCACAGTTGTGGCACTTGTACACCCATCGGTCTTTGAAGGGAAAGAAGTATCCACGCGCCTTGGACTTGTTCTTGTCGGAGTCTCCGCAAAATGGACATCTACAGTTCGCCAGCGTTTCTTTCTTCCACGCAAAGCGTTCAAGCGAACTAGAAATGTATCCGATGTACTTCTTGTCTACAAAACTCATTGGAAATGCTCAAAATGCTCAAAAAGGCTTGAGTTGACAGCGTTTTCGGGGACCTGTGAAACGAAAAAGTGCATGGTCAAATCTTCCATTTCTCGAACTTTTTACCCTCAAACTTACGACTGTACTGCTTGCCATCGTAGCCAGAACCATATCCACTCGGTTCATCGTCATCTTCACCGTCTGCACTCTGTCCAGTATCAACCAACGAGTCCTGCGCTGATTGCTCTACATCGTAGAACTTCATTTTACCACGATCCACACCCATCACGAACTTCTTGTTGGTGTTTTCGTCACCGTATCGGTTCTTGAGTTGCTTCACTAGCACTTGATTCAGCGAATCTAGTTGCTCGGTACGAATCACAGCAAACATGAAGTCGGCAGTTGCTGGCAAACCAAAGGATTCTGAAGTGTTTTCGAGCCCGACATCGCTGTTGTTGAATCCGCCGCGGTTTGTCTGTGTTGCCGAGAAGATGGGAACATCGTACTCGACCGCGAGTCCGCGCAACTCTTCTGCAATCGCCTTGATGTACACATAGGTGTTCACATTGGAGTTCATCTTGACGCGAGAACTGGCACAGATGTTCAGGTAGTCCACAAAGATGATGTCAGGCACAAACTTCTTCTTGATCTTGAGTTCATGCAGCAGATGACGAAAGTGTGCAACAGTTGCAGTTGCAGTCGGATACTCCTTGATAATCAAGTTTCCGCGCACCGATCCAACTGCTCTGGCTAGACGCTTATCATATGTTTCCTTTGGCAAGTCTTTCAATTCATCAAGCGTAGTATCCATTAGATTAGCGTCAATACGCTCTGCAATACGCTCTTCTGCCATTTCGCAAGTGATATACAGCACATTCTTGTTTGCAGTAAGACACGCAGCAGCATGATGACACATGAACATGGACTTACCTACACCTGTTCCTGCCATCACGATGTTCAGGGTTTTGCGTGGCACTCCACCTTTGGTGATCTTGTTGAAGAACTCCAAGTCAAACGGCATCTTCTCTTGAACACGGTGATAGAACTGATACCGCTTGTCGGCATCTGTCATGTAATCGTGACCAACTGCGGTATCAAAAGAAACCGCAAGAGCATCGGATAGCAACTGAGGTATGGCGTTCTTGGTGTAGTTCTTGTCTTTGCCGTCTAGAATCTGAATGGATGCAAGCACAGCATTATACACAGCCTTGTCCTTACAGAACTTCTCTGCTGTATCAATCAGCCATTTCAGATCGGTGTCTTCGTCCAAACCAAACACTTCATTGATAAGAGAGACACATTGCTTGTGTTCATCACCATTCAAGCGAGAGTCATCCAAGCAAATGACCAATGCCTCTTTGGTTGGTTGTGCATTGTAGGTGTCAACAAAGTTCTTGATGCAGCGATAGACAACTTGTTCTGGCTTGGTACTGAAGTACTCCTCTCGTATGAAAGGAAGTACAGCACGAACAAACTCCTCTTTGGTAGCCAATGCACCTAGTATGATCTTCTCAGTTTGCAAGATATCCTAACTCATTCTGCGACATGATTGGAATAGAATCTGCACCATGATTCAAGTTGTATTCCATGATGTCTGCAAGTATATCACCGATGTACTGCAAGAATCGCTGCGCGTCAGCGGTCTTGAGTGCGCCTGGGTTTTCAACGATATAGTACTCGAAACTTACACGAACGCAATCATCTTCTTCCAAAAGCCTTGTGCGTCCGTAGTGATAAACCACACCTGCCCATTCTCCATTTTCAAGACGAATAGGAGTGAAAGGGGCCATCCTGTTTAGCAGGATTGAGTAATGCTTTCCGTTTACTTCACGGAGAATCTCAGATTCACTCGTCTTCAGATGAGGATTAGTTACTGTTTCCGGCTTCTCCTGATTCGGAAAGAAGCCGAGGAGAGGTTTCTCCATCATCAGCATCTCTTTCCACAGAAGAACCGTACTTGAAATGTAACGCCACCATTTTTTCCAAATCATTCATTACCTCTTTCGTGAAGTACTTCTCAGGATTTTCATTGATCGTCTTCTCAAAGGCTTTGCTTCCATCAGGCAACTCAATGCGTGTGGACACCTTCTTGAAAATTCCAAACTCCAACGCCAAGTCTAGTAGCCCGTAGTACGGATTCAGTCCACTATCGTAGGTCACAAGCACATCGACCATAGAGTTCTCTTTGGTCAGACGAGACTTGTACAGTTTGCAATGAATGATGTTACCAATCACCGTATTTTCGGCATCCTTGACCTTTTTCTTGCTCAGATACACAATGGTAGATGCAGCGTACTTGAGTCCACTTCCTCCGCCCATTTCCTTTGTAGGAATGTACGCACCAACAACATCATAGGTGTGGTTGGTCATAATCAAAGGAATGCCTGCGGCGCCCAACTTCAAAGTCAAAGTTCTGAATGTTGCCTTCACAACCTGTGCGCGAGTCATGTCGCGGACATCTTTACCCGACGCAGTATCTTCCACTTCTTTCTTGGTGGAAAGCATTCCAAGCGAATCAAGCACCATCATCATTGGCTTCTGCTTGTCTTTGGGTAGAGCGCGATAGTTGTCTACAATCTGAATGGCCTGATGACGGAACTCTTCCACAGTACCAACAGGAAACACAGCAACTCGCTTCACATCAATGCCGCGAGACTTGAACATCTCTGTGGTGACTGCTTGCTCCGAATCAAAGTACAAAGCAACACCATCAGGATTGTCTGCCAAGAACTTGGAAACGATACTCAGGGTAAAGAAAGTCTTACCTGTGGCTGATTCGCCAGCAAGAGCAATGATCTTGTTGTCTGCGATGCCTCCGTACAGACTGCCACTTAGCAAGGCGTTGAATGCGTATGATCCTGTATCAAGAAATCCGCTGATTTCTCCGCTCAGTCCATCATCAAGAGTATTTGCTAGTTCGTTACCTGAAATCTTCACCATACCACGCAAAAAGTCGCTCATGCTGTTTCTCCTGTCTGTTTGAGTTCTTGAATACTGAGTTTAAGTCGTACACCGTCTTCAACTGCCTGGTTGAAGCGATCAATGTTAGATGTCTTGGAGTTCAGAAGTTCCTTCACCAATGCTTGATTTGCTACCGATGCACTCTCCAATGTATGTAGAACAAAGTCATATGCGTTCTGTGTTAAATGAACGCAGCGGGTAGGATTGCTTTTCCAATCTGTTGCCCATTCAAAGTTTGAGTCTAGATTAGGCATCATAGTAAATCCTCCAACGAAACAGACATCGACTCCGTAACTTCCGTGAGCCTTCTGTCTGCAATCTTACAGTAGTCTGCATTCAAGTCAATACCAATAAACTTGCATCCTTCCAACAAAGCACCCTTGCCTGTGGAACCGCTACCCATGAATGGATCAAGAACGGTTCCTCCCTTGGCACACACTAGTCGTACAAGATATTGCATGAGCGCCGTTGGCTTTACGGTGGGGTGATGGTTGCCCTCTTCCCGATCCGCCTTGTTCGCCTTCGCGCAGTAGAAGAACCGGGCGGCGGAGCCAATTGACGAATCTTTGCCGCCAGTTTGATATTCGGTCGGGTTTCCGTTGTTGTTAAAGTGCCGAGCGCCCGCCGTGCGGTTCCATGTGCCGCCCTTTATGTTGTCAGGAAACAGCCCCACCACCTCGTCGCTGCCGTCGTGGATCAGGTTCGCGGGCCAGCGGCCCGATGAGTGAGGTGTGACCACCCTGCACCCGTCCACATTGATCGCACCCGTGCCGTGTCGCAGCACATTCTCTGCGACCGTGCCACACAGCGGCTTCCGCGCCACGGTGATCGGCTCCATCGCAGGCTTGAGCGCGGTGCCCCATCCGTCCCATTGTTTTGCCGCGTCGGTGGCGGGTGCGGTGATATCTACGACTCTGCTTGACGAAACGGCATTAGGGCGTTTTGCAAAATCATTGCCACCACTACGGGCGTGCTTCATCTGACCGAGTTTTTCCCCGACAGCCGCATACATATCTTCAGCCCACTCCGGGACCTCGCCAAAATGTTGGCAGAGTTTGATGAACTTATCTTCAGGCAAGGTCTGTGGACACGGTGTATTTTCACCGAGATAATGGTCAATCTGGCGTGTCGTGACACCACACGCAGAAGCAAGTTGCTCTCGGTTGCCGAGCGATTTCAACCACGGACGGATTGCGTCATTGCTGGCTCGTCGCTTATCAATCGCCTTGCTTACATCCAACGACTTCGGAAAGCCGCTGCCGTACACCCACGCGATCATGTCGCGGATGTCGAACCCCGCATCTTCAATGTTGCACGCCATGCGGTGTTGCGTCCTCGTTCCCGCGAACGCGAGCAGATGCCCACCTGGCTTCAACACCCGCAGGCACTCGCGCCACACATCAACGCTCGGCACCTCGTAATCCCATTTATTGCCCATGAACTCCAGGCCATATGGAGGATCACACACAATAGCATCCACGCTGTTCTCGGGAAGTTTACGCATCTCATTCAGGCAGTTACCGTTGATAATAGTAAAGTCGTTCATCCGAATAAAGTCTCCAATGTTGCTCTGCGTTCGTGACTCCAACCCACCGTTTCCAAGATGGTTTTCAACGGTTCCAAGAACGCCTTGTCGAACTGCATATCATAGTCGATGAATCGTTCAAGGTCAAGTTCTTTGGGAAGATAATCGGGGAATGCAATCACATTCTCTCCAAGTGGGTTTGGCACACGCAGATGAATATACTTGATCTTGTCGTGGTTAGATATCTGCTTGTATTTACGGGTGAGTTTGCGCTGCTTCAGCGCCTGATTCCAGACCAACGATGCCCGTACTTGCAACGGAGTGGACTTCTTGTACACCGATGCTGAGTCTGCGTACTTGTCCATTCCCTTCACTCCGCGAGGAAAGGCGATTGATTGTGGAGGCATAGCATTGAACTCCGCACGGAACGATTCAATGTGCTGAATCACCATTTCCTGATCTGTGGTCAGAATCAGATTGATGGCTTTGGTCAGCGCATCGCGCACTACCTGTGGTGTAGAAGAACGGGTGGTTTCGATGCCCATGATCTTGAGAGCAGGCTCTGTGTATCGCACACCCTCGGAGTCATGCACATTCAGAATGTACCGCTTCTTGGCAGTCCAAATGCCTGCGTCAGCGATCACCTCGCGCTTCATCACCATCTTGTTGGCGTAAGCGTTCATGTACTTCGCCAACTCATCGTACTGCGCTTCAATGTACGGTTCGATCTTGTCTTCCACACACTTGTGCAAGAAGTTCACGATCTTGTTGGTGTCTGCTCCATTGGGAAACACGCGCTTCACAAGCGCACCCATACGGAGATAAATCGAGTCTGTGTCTGAGGCAACCACATAGTCTACCCCCGTGGTCTTCAGCAATTCATTCATGTACTTGTTCAGAGCATTCTCAATCCATCTGATACTGAGTTGTCCTGAAAGTGTGATTGCTTCTGCTTGCCTGATATCAAAGAATCGGAAGTACTCATTACCCAAAGCACCGTAAGCGGAGTTCAGCGCAATTTTCAATGCCATCTGTTTGGTGGAATGATACGCAATCTGATTGTCACACTCGCGCTTCTGCTTGGGATCGGTTAGCGTTTCCTTGTGCTTCTTGGCATAGATCATGGCAGTCTTTGCTGCCTTGCGATCCTCGTACATTCGATCCATGAGAGCAGGCAAGAATCCTTGCCGATCCTTGCGGAAGCATTGACCGTTCGCAGCCATTGCAAATCCAAGTCCAGGCAGATGCGATGTGTCCACCTTGCGGTGCAGCAAATCATCCACGGTGTTTCCTTTGCCCATCCCAACACGATCCACAATGGTATCGGGTGAGATGTTATACTGCATGATGAGATGTGGATACAGCGAGTTCAAGTCAAGCGATACCACCCAATCATGGCGACCAAGCAACGGTTCCTTCACATAGGCGCCAGCGTACTGGAAGTCTTTGCGTGAGTCCTTCTTCATGGGAATCACGGTATTGTGATCCATGAGATACGAATGAATCAGACAGTCCCATGTACGAACCTGTGAGAACACATCTTCGTAGTTGCACTTGGCAAGATATGCAATCGACAGTTGCAGTTCGATGAGTTTGAGTTTGTTGTCCAGGCGTCGAACAAGCGCAACATCCTTGATGTTGTACTCCACGAACCGCTTGAAGTTCTGCTTGTAGAAGTCAGCCATGTTACCGTACTCTTCATGGGACAACTTGCGCTCGCCAAGTTCCACAAACGCGATATGGTCGAGTTTGTAACTCTCTTGGTTCGTGAAGGTGTACTGCTTGTACAACTCAAAGTAGTCTAGTGACGAGATACCAACCAGTTCATAGCACACAGTCTCACGCTGCTTGATGACCACGCGCTTCTCTTTGATTTTGCGCCAGGGAGACAATCGAACCACCGCTCGGTTGCCCAACACACGCACAATACGATTGTGCAAGTACGGCAAGTCAAAGAAGCGAGTGTTCCATCCCGTGATTACATCAGGAGGATTCTGTTCCCAATGTTCCAAGAATGCTTCAAGCAAGTCTTGCTCTCGCTTGAATGTGTGCAGTTCCACGGGAGCATCTGCATCCAAGTCTCCCACGATATCACCCAACGCCCAACAATGGTAGCGATCTTTGCGCCAGAGCGTAATGACATTGATCTGTTCGTTGGGATCTTCAGGAGTTGGGAATGCTGAATCGCAAGTGGTTTCAATGTCAATCACGGCCACATCAATGTGATCCACAGACCATGCGATATCTTCCTTCCAATGCTGTCGAGTGTAGTCGTAGGCAAACTGGTACTGGTACTGCGTGTTGCCGTAAATCTCGAATCCCTGCACGCCTTGGTACTGATCCAAGAACTCTTTGCAATCACGCATGGTTCCAGGCATCACGGGTTCCACTCGCTTGCCGTCCACCGTGCGATGCTTGGTGCTTGGCTTGTTGGAAGGCACCCACAGAGTAGGCTGGTATTCTGTTGTCTCGCTAAAGTGCAATCCTGTTGCGGAGTCTACCCCGCGCAACAGGATGCGATTACCAAGCATCGAAATGTTGGTGTAGTACTTGCTCATGGTTCACAAGCATAGCACACAATCAGCACTATGCAAGTCACTTCATCTCTTTCTTCACCTTGTTCCAGTACTTATTTGTCGCTGCCTTCTTGTGTCCGCGTGGTCCGCCATTGTGAATGCGGGCAAGAGTTTCATCAGAAGCATTGGCAGGAGCATACCGATCCATGTACGCGATCACGATGCGGCGAGCATATGCAGGATCGTAGCAGTCCTCGTAGCGTCCACCGATTGAAGGATCGTGCTGTACAGCATCTTGCCAGTACACCCGATGAATTTGGAACATCCCGATTGCCTTACCACCATCTCCAACCGCTTTGGGGTTGTGATCCGACTCAACCTTGGCAATGGCGTCAAGGAGTCGATCAGAAGGCGGGGCACCAAGCGTGGTGCAAGTGATTGCGAACAAGGCAACGAACGACAGAAGGGCGTGACGAATCATGCGCTCATTCTAACACGCATCACCATCAAGTCAAGATCATTTTGTCCAATCTATACAATCAAATCGGAGAGCATAACCATCTCTGCCAGAATGATACAGTAAATAACCACTATTACGAATATGGTCTTCAGCACTTTGCCTGTCTTGTGGACTAAGATTGCACAATTCTATTTCTAGCCAATATGGGCGATATTTGATGAAGTCAAACTGACTCAAAACAATCCAATCATGCCCCTCTGTATCAATACTGAGCAAGTCAATGGATTCTGGCTGCGCCTCCTGCAAAATTGAGTCTATCGTTCTAACAGGAACATGAATTCGCTTTCCAACTTCTTCTAAGACTTTAGCATCATGCTCTTCACTCATCAAGCCATTCTTAGGAGGCCATACAGAACTCATCCCAAATAGTGCAGGATGAACATAGAGTCCGTTTGGAGTATATTCCCCCATGTACTCACTAGGAATTACACACATTTCTACGGTTGAGGTGGAGGTGGTGTTAGAAACAGCACACTCAAATATTGACACCTTTCCGCGAAACCCTTTCACATTATTACGAAGCGTTTCACACCTATCGGGAATAGGTTCAATATAGATTGCATTCATCCCATACCCATGTATCCATCCAACTGTGAGATCGTCAAACGATCCATCGCAAGCGCCGACTTTAAGGATTGTTGCCGGTTGAATTTTTTTTCCAAGAGTATGCAACACTATATCTGTTATCTTTGCTGCATCAAACTCTTTCAATTCAGTTGCTGTTATGATAGGAGTCATCCTGCGTTTTCTTTCCGTATTGATCCGTTGTAGTGATGGACCCGATTATGATTGATTGGAGTTGCCAGCAGGCAACCAACCTTCAGGTTTCCCGCACTAATCAGTTGATGAACATGACTCATCCATGTTTGCTCGAATGGATGCGCCCATTTGATGTCCAAGAACACCTTTCGGTTTCCTTGCTTGCTGAACATGACTGGCCAGTTGCAGTAGTGAAAGTCTCCAACAGCGTATGAAAGTCCGTCCACCGATCCTGTGTAATGAATCTTGGTCTTGTTGCACACTCCCTTGATCTGTGGACCTGGGAAGTACTGTTCTTTCTTTTCGCCTGGAAGATTGTGCCATGACCAGTTTAGATGATTGTCTCCGAAGAACTCGCTGAACGACAACTTCAGGTAATCCAAGGACTCCTTCTCCATGATGCTCATACACTTCTGAAACAGTTTCTCATCGTAGCGAATCAAACCATTCCTGCATGGTGGATCAGATTTGCCACACAGAAGCATATCGTCCTCAAAGAACACCATGTATTGATGCTCGGACTCGTCAAACATCTCGGCGCACAACTGTCTCGCTCCACAGATTCCAAGATTCTCTGGCTTCTTTATCTCGGAGATGGAGTTCTTGGCAAAGATTCTACTGAACTCATCATCGGTCTTTGGATTGGTGGAGTTGTTAATCACATACTTGGAAGCAGACTTGAATGTAGATGCGTGGTTTTTTGTGGAATCAACCCACAGGGAAAACTGCGCTGGCAAATTGAAGCATACCGAGTATACTCCAAGTTTGGTATTTTTCATGTTCTCTTTGGGTTCTTTGATGATCTTCTCTACCCACGGAGCAATCAAACCATTTGATCCAATCATCTCATAGTGGCACAACTCGGGATGATTGTATGTCAGCAGCGTAAAGATGCTCTCTTCAGTACCCATCAGGCCTTTGTTCAGGCTGTCATTCAAGTAAGAGTAGTAGAGTCCGTTTAGTTTGTTGATGTCTTCTTTGCTTCCACCAAACATTCCACCTCGTGCCACACGAACTACTTTGGTGCCATTAGCAAAGTCATTCAAGGCAGAAGACTTGAATCCGTGTATCTCTCCATCAGGTTCATAGGGGAAACACAGAAACAGCGCACCATCTTCCATGTACTTCACAACTTCACTTTCAAAGCGCGATCCGAAAAGACTGTCGTGAACCGTGTTGACGATACCACCATCTACCCAAAGAAAATACTTTGTTTTGTGGGGGTTGAAAATCGTAGTATCGTTCAACCAAAACATCTTAGACATGACTAATGGATTGTAAAGTTCTAGGCGTGCTTGTGTGCTTTCTGCTAACCATCCCTTTTGATTGTACCATTCGGGATTTGTCCTGATCGTCTGTATCTGATCGTAGAACGGCATCTTGGTACGCAAGTCTTCAGCAGTTACATACCGCAGAGTAGTGTTGCTTCTATCTCTGTTCTGCCAAACAAACTCTTCCAAATCAGGACTAATGAACAACATCATCGGACACTTTACTGCCCGAAGCAACTTACCAAAGGTTTCTTTGTAGTGATTGAAAGGCCGTGAGAAAGATGTTCCCATCTCTCCTCTACCTATATTGATTAGTCCACTTACAATCGTTAGTGAAGACATAATTACCTTCCACTTCTATGTGTTTGCTCAATAAGTGCAGGCCAAAGATGAAAGTCCCACATACGGGGGTCTACGGTAACAAACAGGTTGATTTTTTGATCTTTATGAAGCCTTGATAGCAATTCCTGCTCGTTCCAATGAACCCTCATAGTGTCAACAATAGTGCCAACATTACATAATTTATCACCTATCCAGTTTTCGTTTGCATCGTATACTAATTCTCTATCTTTGAGATGATTCGCCCACTCATCGTGCTGTGCCTGTATATCACTAGCATAGACCCCCAATGCGTTCATTGTCGCCGATTTGGTTCCTCCGAATATTCCACCTGCAAGGGTCAAACCGCCTGCACTTACGATACACATTTGATCTGGGCGCTCACTCATCACATTGTATAACTTGTTAAAGTAGTCTCCATTTGCTTGTTGCAATACTTCATCAATTGATTTAGCAGAGAGGCCTCCATTATTGTTACTGTACCACATATGGGTATCAATCCAGTAAACCTGCTCGGATTCAGATTTTATTGCACCATCCAAGGCTATTCTAGGTTTTTCACTAACCAAAGGACTGTAATACGGTATACCGAACTCTCTCGGAATTAGTGCATTACCACGAATGTTTCCACAATCGTACTTGTGCTGTATTTCCCTTTCTAGAGATATCAAAGATGTTGAGTCTATATCAAACTGTCTAATGGTTGCAAAGTTCCATGCATCCATAATTTCTTTGCTCATATTTCGTAAGAATGTATTAGGGATAGCATTAATTATGTTGTGGTGACTCGGATGCTTCAATATGGTTTCACTAAACGGATCTGTGTATACAACAAGATCACATCCTGCTTCAGCAGCAATCTTAGCAACGCATACCAATCCAAAGTTCCAATGAGAAGGAAGACCACCATAGTAGCCATACTGACACTCTAATGGATAGGGATAATCAGTATGACAATACTCCTTAAACATATGGCGTCTGGCTTCTTCTAAATTAGTAGCACCTTTCTTCCGTCTGCCTGGAAGTAACCATATTCCAGTTACAATAGTTCCGCGTTTCATGTAACCTCCTTCAATATCCTAACGAAATTGGTTTTTCTATTCTAGTAAGCCATCCTTTAGACTTACTATAAGGCCAGAGAACAAACTTGGAAGGTTTGCTATCCACAGGACTCACAAAAGTTACTGCTAGTTTAGAGTGCCCTTCGCGGAGATCGTCTTTAGACTTGATAGCCTTGTCCCACATGATAGGTCTAGTCTCAGGCCTAAAGTCTTCTCTCCAAAGTGTATCGTTAGAATCATTGTGGATAGCACACACAACAAACTCTAGATCGCTCGCTTGGTGGAATTGCTTCTCGTCCCATACCAAAAGTGTGGCATTTCTAATCTTGCCTTCAGGTAGTCTCTCGCAACGGTTCTTGAAATCTAGTTGAGCATACTCCTCGTATTGCTGAAGAGTTCTTTCTTTGCCCTTACCGTACTTGCCAAACACAATGTTTGGATCGTATTCCATCTCAAACAGAACTCGGTTTCTATGATGGCAAATGTTGTTACGCTCAACCCAATTCATACCATCCACCAGTTTATCTTTGTTCTGATCAACATGATCTACCCAATGCTTATGGGTTCTATACTCGCGGGTGTATTCATGCCACACCACATTTCTATGTGGGGTGAACAGATCATACCCGTGGGTGAAGCAACGCATTGCCAACGAAATCTCTTCTCCGTGGAAGTAGTAGTTGGGATCGTGTGGAACTTCTCGCACCATGTCTCCAATAGTGAAAGCAAAGTGAGCAGAGAAGAACCTACAAGGAATCGGAGATGTCAGTTCTTCAAACTTCTTTCCATTGCCTGCCCAAAAGCAAGTACCATCAATGTAGTGAGGCTTGAAGAACACACATCCTTCGGGGGTGAATCGGTCAAACTCCAAGTATAGTGCATGGTTCTTTTCAAGCAGATCATCGTGCTGTCGGCCGCGATGTTGCTCAGGATTGAACGGAGTTACATATGCAGTAAGAAGTGGTTTCTTGTGTCCTTTTGCCTGTAACTCCTTGATCCATCCGATCAGAGTCTCATCCCAATCTTGAGCAAAGCGATGATGAGAGTCTAGTTGGAGCGTGTACTCTTCTCCGCCATACAGTTGCTCTTGGATAGAGTTGCGTGCCCAACACGCTCCCTTGCTTTGATTCCACGGCACATCAATGATCTTGAAGCGAGGATCATTCTTGAACTCTTGTAGTTCAGCGTCCCACGGATCAGTAGCCTCGTGCTGCCAGCAAATCCCAAATCGTAGGCGATCAGGGTACTTTGCCTTGTCTAAACAGTCCTTGATGGTAGGAACCAGTTCAGGATCACGATATGCTGCAATCTGAAGGAAAATGCGTTCATCGCTTGCCATTTTGTACTCTCTCTTTCTCTTTCAAGTAAGCACTCAACAGAACCATATAGTTGATTACATCTACACAAGTATCCATGAAACTCTCATTGGAAACATGAAGTTTGCCAGACTCAACAAACGAACTGAGTCTGCTCATCTTATCAGTAAGACGAACCAAGAACCCCTGCTCGGTGGAGCAGATGCCCATTGATTCTACTCTTGTAAAGTTTGCGAACGGTTCTAGTCCGTCATTGCCTGCGTAGTCTCGGTTCTTCGCATCCATGAGGATGCGGCCGCTTTCGCAGATTTCTTTGTGCCATGCCAAAAGTTCATCACGAGTCATAATATAATCACCTTCCTGTTGATCCAAACCCACCGATACGATCTGTAGTTTGTTCGGGTCTAGTATGTATCTGTTCGATGGGTAACCTAAGTATGCTTACAAGATCACCTTGACAGATTCTTTCGCCATGTTTTACTGTAACAATGGCGCTTGATGCGTTCCTGACCATCAGGAACAACTCATCAAAATAGTCTGCGTCAATGATACCTTCTCCGTTCGGCATAATAAGTCCACGCTTTAGTGCAACGCTTGATCGCATATGCACTCGAACAGAGTATCCCATAGGAATCTTTGCAATCAATCCAGTTGGAATCAGTACAGTAGTTTGCGGGGGAATCATCAAATCAGAGATGTGCCGTGGAGTAAGTCTGAGCATATCACCCATAGTGTTTTCAGCATCAACCGATTTGATGATTCTAAGATATCCACGATCATCCACAAGGTGTGCTGCCAAATCAAAACAAGCAGAATGTTCAGTTGCGTATGTGGGAAGTGGCGCGTTTGCATACAGTTGATGAAAGCCAAACTGCATTGTGTCTCCATTACTTAGAGGGAATAGGAATCAGTTCATTCAATGCTTGCACATGAGTCGGAACAAGTGGACGATCAGTAAGACTTTGCCATTTGTTTTGACTTTCCCGTTCAGCGGACTGTACGAACATTGGGGTAGAGGCAGCAATCACTTTGAACTTACTCTGTGCTGCGGCAAATCCATTATCCATAGGAATTTGCTTGGTGTACAAACACATATGCGCTATGTCTGCTGCATAGTTCTTGTATCTTTCGGACACATACAGTACTGCGTGTGCTGCGAGCATACCGAAGATTCTGTACCATCCATTGTTCAAGTCAACAATTGCTTGCTTCTTATTTCCATGAGAAATACCAAGATACACGGCATCAGTATCATCCGGCACTTCTATCACAGGTACGAATGCTTCAGTTGCAAGAGCATCATCCTCCAACACAAGAACAGATCCCTTGCTTGCTGATAGCAAGGCATCAATGTGCGCTTGTCCACATCCCATGTAGTGTTTGCCAAACGCTCTGAGTTTAACAGCGGATAGGTTTTTTGGTGGTGGAATGATCCTGCCTGGGATTCGCATATGCGAAGTGAATCCCAAGCGATCAAATTGCTCAGTCATTTGTTTGGCATTTGAAGTTGCTCGGTCTAGATTGATCCATCTAGTTTGTACATTACGAAGGTCAATTTTCATGTCACTCTCTCTTAGAACTTCTTACCGATATGATACTTGGGAACCAGTTCCCAATCTCCCTTTTCCTTGTGGGGAATGATCTTGATTTGAGCAAGGCCTGCGGTGATATTTGCTGTCTTTGTGGGATCAACTACTTTGACGAGTCCCCATTCGTTCAACAAAGTCACAATGGTATTGCGTCGAGCGATATCTGCTTCGGTCAGCGTGGACGGAAGACCATCAAGCGCGAACAGTTCCTTGAAATGGACGATATAGTATTTGCCCCGCTTGTGTAGAATATGGCAAGACTGATACAGTTTCTTTTCAGTCTTGGAGGAAATCCCAATGCGGGTCAGGGTTTCCTTTACCTTTAGGAAATCATCTGGCTTTGCCAGTGTGATCTCTACTAATTCTTCAACGGTGATTTTGGGTTGGTGTTCCATACATATGCACTCCATGCCAATGAGTATGCCTCATCTTTACAAATATGTAGGAACCGGCTAACTTAGACACCGCCCCGATAGGTAGAGCGCACAATGTTAGTGATCTGTTCGGGTGTCAGTACTCGCATGATGTCTTTAGCCTTGGCATCAGAGCAACCATACCGCTCTTTGATAGATGCCAGATTTTCTGCTTCTTCTGCCTTGAACCATTTACTGAATCGTTTCCTAGAGCGGATGCTATGCCGCAGAAAATCAAACTGCATTCGTTTACGCAGGGAACCATAACGATTCATCGCGTTTGCTTGCAAGATGGTATCAGGGAAGTAGGACAGTCCTCGGTTCACCAAGAACGGAACATATCCCTTCTCGTCATGCTCTTCATCACACAACGAGTTCTTGTTCACATTGATGGCGTTCAGGTAGTCTGTGAGTTTAAGCGGCATCTCGCACCACCAAAGCAATGTGATCCTGATGTACCAAGTCTAGATCACCGTAGTGATTGCCACGATTAGTCGCTAGTTCCCAATACACCATATCTCCCACACGAATATCCTCGGTGATTCCACATCCAACCGCAACCACTTCAGCAAGTACAAAGTGACCCTTGGTATTATCATCCTTGTAGATGATTCCACCCTCGGTCTTCTTCTCTTTACCAAGATCGGTGCGTACAGCAACCCACTTACCAATAGGTCGCATTATGCTCTCCTCATGCAGAGCCATGCAACCTGAGTAAACTCAGATTTCATATAAGGAATCACATCGGCTGGAACTTTCAAATCACTATCCCATGTTTCACACCAAAGCCAAAGATTCTTGTCTAACTTCTCTTCATTCGACATTGAATTAAGTAGTTCTTTGTCAGGATGATAGTCATGTCCCATGATAACATCTCCTGATTTTAAGAGCGGGGAGAGAGCAGTCAATTCATGCATCTTGTTTGCACCATCACACAGGACTATCGTAGTTCCTTCGGAAGCGATAATACTTGCAACCCCATCATGCTTTTCGGGAATCAATGTTGCTTCCCCATAGTTAAAGATGTTCTCTACTCGGAACTCAATCGCATCAGTAGAATATCCAAGAGATTCAGCGTTAGTCTTGCCTATGTTATGGATGTCCCAAGTAATGATTTTGGTTGAGTTCATTCCTAGTTCATCTAGGGTGTCGCGTAGCAGAAGCGTCAGTCCTGCATGAGAAGTACCAATTTCAAGAACTCTGACTGGTTTAGTTTGTCTGAACAACTCCTTAAAGCATTCAGTGATATTGGGATGTTGCATGGTGATATATCCCTTGTACGAAAACCAACCTTGTCTAAGTAATTCTCTATCTACCATGTCACGAGACGGCCCGAGCGTGTATGAAATTCTCCTCATTTGAACTCGCACTCCATCATAATCTCGGTCAAGCAAGCAGTCATGTTGATCTCTGCATCGGCAACAAATGCTGCCTTGTACTGGTACTCTGCCAGAATCAGAACCAACTTCGGAATGCTAGACGGAGTAAAGCAATCGTACATGGACTCGTAAATCTTGCGAAACAGAGATGCTGAATCAGCATCAGAGTTCTCTACAACCCACTTGCGAACCGATGTGAAGTCCTTGTCTTTCAAGGCAGAGATGAGTTCCTTGATCTTGATTTCACCAAGTTGAGTCAGGATACCCACATCAATCTTGCCAGACACCGAATACCGCTGCAACTCATTCAAGATGCGGCGGAAATCGGGGAAGTGCTTCATTATGAGTTCGACAAGCACCTTGTCATCGTATGCGACACCTTCGGCATCCAAGATGCCTTTGACTCGCTGAAGCATTTGCTTGGCGAGGGTGGGTCGTTCTTTGGTTGGGATTTGGAAGTTGATGCAAGTACACCGCGATTGAAGCGGTTCGATGATCCTGTTCTTGAAGTTACAAGTCAGGATGAACCGGCAGTTCGCGCTGAACTCTTCCATGAATCCACGCAGAGCAGGCTGTGTGCTTTGGGCATTCGAGTAATCAAACTCGTCAAGAATCACAACCTTCTTGTTGCCTGACATGGATACCGTACTCGCAAAGTTTCGGATGCGAGTACGGAGGGTATCAATGTTTCCATCTTCTGAGCAGTTGACGATGATGCAGTCGCTATCCAGTTCGTTGCACAAGGAACGGGCAACTGTAGTCTTCCCGCATCCTGCTCCACCCGATAGCAGTAAGTTCTGCACCTCGCCCGACTCCACCATGTCGGTGAAAGTCTTCTTCATCGCAGACGGAAGAATGCAGTCCGCAATCACCTTTGGGCGGTACTTCTCCACCCAAAGGTATTCGGTTACCGTAGCAGTCATGTTTACTCCTTAGAGGCAGTGCTTGAAGTTGCTTCAAGCGCAACGAAGTAAGTCAAGTCCTTGCTGCAATGTGAGAACTTGGCGACAATGCTCTTGCTGATATGCACATCGTAATCGCCCGGCATGAGTTTCAGATTGTCAACCTTCATGTGAATATCAAACTTGGTCTTCGCCTTGTTCTCTCCCACAACGATGGAGTAAGTGTTGGAACCCTTGTCTGACTTGTCGAACACGACAACTTCAATCTTGTCTTTCGTTCCGCGTACAGAGATGTCACCAACCTGTAGCACAGAACTGGCTCGCATGATCTCAGCAACATTGTCTGCGGTCAACTTGAATGACACAAGAATATCGGGCATAGTGATACTCTTCTTGGGAGCAGTCAGCAGACTTGGTTCGCAGTAGTAGTAATTGACACTCGGTGCATTCTTGCGAGCCGCATCAGAGATTACCACAGACTTCTCTCCAAAAGTCAGCAGCGGTTCCTTGAACAGCGAGATCACACCAAGAAACTTATTCAAGTCCCAAATGCCAAACTCGATGTCGAAAGTTTCGTCTACGGTTGCCTCAGCCATGACATTCTTTACAGGAGTCACGGTGGCAATAGTGTTGCCTGGACGGATGAGAATGTTTGAGTTCAGCGAGGCGAAGTTCTTGAGAACAGCGAGAGTTTCTTGAGATAGTTTCATACCAGTTTCGTTTTCAGTAGCAGTAGCAGTCATAATGTCTCCATTCTGTAAGGGGTTCACAAAGTATACTTTCACCTTGGTTTCTTGCAACCACAACCTTTAGATTTTTCAGGATTGGGTGGTGCAGAGTTTATTTGCCGTGCCTGTATGTTTGCAGGTTGATTCGGCGATGGTCTAGATGTCTGTGGTGAGTTGTTGAGTCTTGTTGGGCGATTAATTCGTCGCATCGGTTTTCTTGATCGTCAGGTCTACTTGCCGTTCGATCTGCTCCTTTCGGGTAAAGTCGTACTTCATTCTTCGTTCGACAGTTTCTTCTGCGCTAGGAGTGTAGTTTGTGAATCCAGGCATACTGAGTGGACAAACAACTTTCGGGAAGTCAAGTTTCGTGTAATCTTCTGGCTGCTTGGCATTCAGCCAAGTTGCCGCTCTATCTCCGCAGCCACACTCACCACAATAGAATCTACCTTGCTCTGCCTGACTATCTCGCCTAAACTGACATGGTTCAATACCTCTAGCAGAGTCTCCATGGCAGGAAACCAAACGAACCCTTTTGGTTTCTTCGTCGCATCTCTTGTCTTGAGTGATTCCGCGTGAAGCATACGCTTCTACCACACTCTTTACCTTGTTCAGTAGAGAAGGTGGATGTTGCGGTCCTGGAGTAGGGATTGGAGTAGAAGCAGGTGAACGCTGTTTGGGTGTTCCCTTAGACCACCCTCCGGTAGCAACAATCTTTTTACCGTTGTTTGGTGCGCTCATCTTGATAATCCTCAAACGAGTCGTCTTCGTAACGCTCAATGTCAGAAGATGCTTCTCGCATCTTTTGCTTCTGTGAATGACGGTCGCCGCGCTTTTGCTTTTTCTTTATACCGCGATCCTTATGAAAGCGTTCAAAAGAACCCGATTCTTCCCAATTGTTCCACGGTTTACTCATATCAGAATTCCGAAACAACTTGAACTAAGTTTTTCATCTTATGTTCCATCAAGTATGAAAGGATATTTCCTTTGCGTGTTGGGGTGGAGTCTGCATACTTTTGCAGAATAGATTTCTCCAACTCCACAGGTATGTATCTAAAGTCCACCATGCAGCGATTACGATCCCAGTTTCTTTTTACTTTGTCTGGCATATTTGCTGTACCATCAAACACATTACCCACAATAAGAATCTGCTCTTGAATAGCAGCAGACTTCTTACTGGTCAGAGGAGTCTGACGCTTGCCATCAGTAATGAAACAATCGTCATCAGACAGGACATTAGGAATGCCGTCGCTTGAGTCTCCTGCAAGAATATGGTTCACTAAGAACTCGGTTGGATTCTTGCACACAACAAATCCCTTTGTCATGGGACTCCATTGACGAACATTCGGGTAAATTTGCAACTGCTGAAAATCTTTGTCGCTAGAAACAATAATGACCTGTTCGTTAATAGAGTGGTGCTTGGTCAAGATGGCGATCACATCATCTGCCTCTGCTCCTGGCACTCGCATATGGCGATACGGAAACACATCGTGAATCTCTTCGCGGATTCCGTCAATCATTCCATAGATCGCCTTCCAATCAACATCAGACGACGCCTTTGCCTTGGCTCTGTTCTGTTTGTACTGAGGAAACACAGAGTTACGCCAGCACTTACCACCCTCATGGCAGAGAACAATCTCACCGGCATCACGAAACTTCTGTCTGTATGTACGATAGATGTTCAGCACCGTGTGTCGTAACAGGTCTTCTGAAAACTGGGCAGCATCACCCTTTGTAAGAGCGAACAGGCTTCCCAACAGCACTTGGTTGTTATCAATTAGAATCATTAGTAGGCTCCAATGAGAATACAGTTCTCATTGATTCTCCCGCTCATCTTTGCGGGTTTGGTCTTGATGGTGTTCATCACAGTTTGTACTGCACGAACACCAGTAAGTTTGCTCAACACATCCTTTGGTTTGCGGAGTTTCTTGGATACAGACTTGGCTTCATCGTAGTTGATGATGGTGGTTCCCTTTACGCTGAGTCCACGCGGATCTTTTGCAAAGAGTACAGTTAGTGTACGGTACTTCTCGTTAAACACAACCACCATTTCGCTGCCAATGATCTTCTCTGGCGATACGCTTTTGATGCTGTATTCCTTAGACTCAGCCAAGTACTTTACCTTCTTGATGATTTGGTCAGGACTCTTCTGCTTTTTCTTGCGAGGCTTACGCTCGGAACGCTTCTCGTCAGCAAATATACGGAAAGCATTAGCCGTTTCTGAAAGCATCTGTATGAGTTTCTTGAAACGCGGCTTGGTCAGAAAGGAATATCCCTCGACCAGTTGTTCATCTTTGCCAGCATATGCTGTTGCCATCTCTTGCAGATAGGTGTTTTCAATGTATGCGGCAATTTTACCACAATGTAATGCCTTGACTCCGTGGGTAGTTGCCCACCCGGCAGGATCAAACTTCATCTCTTGCTTCTTTGAGCAAGCATCCACAACTGAATCCACGAATGCATCAATGTCACCCAAGTACTCGCGGTACTTCTGCTCGGTGCGCTCTTGGATGGACGGCAGAGCGGTGCCCTGACGCTTGGCGAGGACGGCAGCACCAGTTCGCTTTAGATCCTCAATCTCGCGTGTAATCTTCTGTGTAGTTTCATCTGGCAACGGAGCGCCGCGAGTAAGCATTCGGCACAGATATCCTATGCCAGAATAACTCTTGATGCTATTTTGTGCAATGCACTTGATTGTTTCAGCATCCATCTTGGAATGCTTGCAGTAGTCTAATACCCACCGCTTTTTGTCTCGTTTGGTTCCTTTACCCCAATACCAACTAATAGCCCGTTGAAGCGCAGAGTCTTCCTCATCTTTTGAGGCAAAAGACTCTGCGCTCCAAACAGGCTCAGAACCATATGCGCGTTCTAGTGTTTTGTTGTAATTTTTCATCGCACCGTAAGTATACGATGGATCTGATACTAGTCAAGTCACTTTACAAGTTTAGGTTCAAATGCCTCAGTCTTTGATGATGATGGCGTCAACCCTATAGTCTTAACAAGGCTACGAGAAAGGGCAAGAACGCCCGCATATGGATCTACATTGGCGCTTGGACGGCGATCTTCGATGTACAGCAGATGTGCCGCATCCGTGTTCAAAGGAACGGTAGGCACACACAGAGATGCAGTACGATCACCAAATCCCCAAGTGAACTTGTTGAAGTCGCTGATTCCGCCTGTCTTTCCAACCAGGCGTTGCTCATTGCCTGCACCATATGCTGCCATATGTTCGCGGTGATCTTCTCCAATGGTTTCGCAAATTGACTTGGCGAGTCCTGCATTTCCACTAGACTTGGTGTAGTTGTCCATGTACAGACGGAAGATACATCCGTTACCATTCCATTCTGTGCCAGGAAAACTCTTTGGTGCATAACTGATTACACACCGAGGATTATCTCGATCTTCTGCCGTATTTTCCAACAGATACCGCAAGATAATCAGATTGTCGCAAGCAGTCAGAGCATCAGTTTCTTCAGTAACAAATGACCATTGTGATAGGCAGATTGCTGCATTGTATGAATGCATACTGATTCCTCTCCACGCACATCGGTCGTAGAAAGAAGCAACCAGTTCTCTGCCTCGTTGAAAGTCGCCAGAACCACCATAGTATCTGCCTTGAGGACCAGGGAATACAACTTGGGGTTCTCCCTTTTCATTCTTTCCTACTGGCCAGCGATACGGTTGACGAGTATCAGGATCAATGAGTAAAGCATCCTGCTCGAATCCAATCTTCACACTCTTCAAATCGTTTGTGCTGAGAAACTTTCGCAGATCAGCACGGGCATTAGATGCATGAGGAGTTCCATCTGCGGTTTGTACTTCACACAACACAATACCCGAGTCGCGGGTCATACCTTCAAACATGAAATGTCTGATGGTACGAACGGGAACCAAGAACAGATCAGCATTATCTGTCGATGCTTGCTTGCAAGCAGAACCATCGAATCGCTGTGTCTTGGGAGTTTCTCCAACTGAGGTGTAGTTAGCACTACGAATAGTACCATCACCAGCCAACCAAATGTAAGTCCAATCCATTACTATAACTGGCTTCTTCTCATCATTTTCCACTTTCGCATACTCACTCTTCTTTGCCATTATGATCTCTCCTTTGGTTTGTAAAACACATAAACAGGTTCATACTTCATGTAGTCACCATCAATCTTGCAATAGTTCTTGCACATGGGAAGACCTGTTTCTTCATCAAGTCGATTTTGCCCAGGCATAGATTCCATCGCCATCTTCACCTTGTATTTATACACAAGTCCGAACTCTTCAAGGAATCTTCGTGAATCTTCTTCAAGTGGAAGATATTCCCCGCCAATTTGAATGTCTGCGATGTTCCATAACAAGTAGCGATCAGGCTTCAAGAACTCAGCACAAGTCTTCAGCGTTGGTCGCAGGAACCCATCACGCCAACTTTCATACGACGAACCATACTTCTTGTACGATTGGTTCTCGTCCTGAGAGTAGGCTTCTCTGTTGAAGTATGGAGGACTTGTGAAGATCATGTCGATCTTGCCCTTGTACTTCTTGAAGCGTGGATCTTTGCCAATCTCTTCTGAACCTAGTCTGTAGATTTCGTAGGTGTTGGTTTCGCTGAAGAACGGATTGCCTCGGTATGTCTTGGTATTGTAGAAATCTGCAACATCGGCATAACGAGGACGCTCTTCACCCGTGTCTTCGTCAATGTAGTACAGTTCAGGGTTTGGATCGGTTCCGATGTAATGAATCTTGCGATCATCGCGCACACTCATGGCGCCAAGAATACGACCTCCCCATCCCGATGAAGGATCGTAGATCACAAGCGGAGTCTTCTGCTCCTTGGCGTGTTCCGTGAACCGCTCGTACAGATACTTGGCGGTCATGGGTGGGAAGTTGTGTGCCACTTGAATGTATCCAATGCGGAACGCAGCAAACCCCTTCGGGAACACACGCTCGCCTTTCTTGTAAATGCGAATGGTGTATACCTTATCATCGGGCATGGCACTCACATCGAAAGTGGAGAAGTGCCGGTACTGCAACACTCCTTCGTCCTTGAGTTTCTGAACCTGTTCTCGGGTGAGATTCAGAATGTCAGACTGATTCAGTTGGAAGTATCCTGTATTGTTGCCTTCACGAATCTTCACCTGTTCAAGCATGAAGTCGTAACCCTTGAAGATTTCCTTGTTGGTTTGGAATGCCTTGATCCAAGTCATTGCATCGGGCACAGACACAAGAGCAGGTTTAGGATTGTTACGCAAGCATGAGAGGGCGTGCATATACAGCGAGTCTCTACGGAAGTGACGCATTGATCCCTTCGCCATGCGATCAAGGAACCGATCTTCAGCAAACAGTTCATAGATGGAGTATCCATCATCCTTCTCGCTGTAGTTGATGCGAGTCTTCATCATGGTTGGAAACCATTGATCCACTTCAGAACCAAGCCTTGCCTTGTTCAGAATCACATCTTTGCCGATGTCTTCCAGTTCATCGTCAAACTCAAACGACTTCACAGGATACTCAGCCATCTTGTTCCACTCTTCAATGATGTCTTCTTCAATCTTCCCGATGCGCGGAGGACATCCCTTGTTGTCCCAAATATCGACGACTGCCTTACGCATATTGACAACCCACTCACGGAACTTGTCCGCGTCCATCTCTAGCAATTCTTCAAAGGTGACATTTACTGGGTGAGTAAGGAGATGAGTGTTCTTCTCAAAGAAGGTTTTGTGCGCTTGTAGAGTTTCCATTATGATTCCATTCTTTGCTGTACTTCAGTTTCACTAAGTCTGCGTCCAACCACCCAAAAGCAAGTACTCTTGTTCATGTCAATGTTCTCGCGCATCCACTTGTGTGCCTTTGCTTCGTACAGATCGTCAAGGATTGTACCATCTTCTATCTTTTCCACAAGAGGTTTTCCGTACACGGTATTTAGGCAATGCAACTCGTAGTCTGGCAGCGGATATCCTGTCATTGGATTTACCCACTTGTTGATGTTCTCGGTTCGCTTTGGACCAACACACAATCCAATCACTTTACCTACTCTGATACTGTACCGATGTATTCCTCGGAGAATGGCAGCAAAGTGAACTCCACTACCCACAGGAACAACTAATTGATCCAACTGGTTCGGTAGGTTGCCTGTCTGACTCTCAATACCATCAATGATTGCGTCTTCTCTGTTTTCAATGTTATGGGTAAAGACTGCATCGTACAAGTTTTCAGTCTTAGCAATCTCTCGCATTCTAGCAAGCACAGGACCGTGCATACCAGTACCACACACATTTCGTACATCCGCTCCAAGTGCTTTGGCATAACGCATCATGTGATGATTGTCTACGGTATCGGGGGAACTTCCACCAATGCAAATGGTGCATGGTATGTTCAGGTCTTTGCACACTCTGGCTATGATTGTTCCTGTAGTGGAATGAACCTGCGAATGAGTGATCACTCCGCTATACTTGCTACGCAATTCCTCTTGTATGGGATACAGCAACTGGATTGCTTGTCTAACTTTACCACCATTCACATCTCCCGCCCCATACGGGGTGTACATATCATCCCGCTTGTAGAACACGCCCCCCACATACTGCACAGGAGTGCGATTCATCACATGGGCGGGAAATCTATTTGAAACCTCGTACTCTGTTTTCATATAGGTAAAGATGCCTTAGAATGATTGAATGTAGGATCGTAGAACTTTTCTTCCAGTTCACATCCCCACCACTTGCGACCAGTAGTGCTGGCAGCAAGCAGAACAGGGGCAACACCCGCAAACGGATCTACAACCAAATCTCCTGGCTTGGTAAGGTTTTCAATCACATACTTGCAGAAGTCTTGCGACCACACAGATTGATTTAGTACCTTCTCTTGCTGATCCACATAGATGTCTCGTAGCCAGTCTCCCTTGCGGTGGATCACTCCCTCGCTTGTATACACAAGCATATGTTGGAAAGTGAAGTAGTACATATCGCGCTTGCCCACTTCGTTTCTGACCACAACTTTGTAGTCCTTCAGATGAAGTCCCTCGTTCTCTAGGCATTGCGCGTACCACATATGATTCGACAGAATGAAACCATTCACCCTACGATCAGTCTGGCACACCACAACAAAGCCAGTAGGTTTCACAATACGAGCAAACTCCTGCATTGCCTTCTGCTGAAACAGCCGATACGAATCAGTCTCGTCTTTACCAAACGGAGTCTGAGACAGGTCTGGGCATGAGGTAAACACTAGGTCTACTGATTCGGATGGGATACTAGGCAGATAGTCAAAGGCATCACCTAGCACATATGAGTTCTCTTGAAATTTTGTCATGGTGTAATCCTACTGAAGTTGTTCTTCTTCTCAAACGACATGGTGTGTTCAAACTTGTCTACCAACTGGTCTGCCTTGTGAGAGATCACAAACACATTCGCATTGATACCAAAGGAGTGGAGAATCTTCATAAACTCTTCAGTTCCTGCGGTGTCTAGCGATGAATCGAACACCTCGTCCAAGATGAGCAGATTGGTGTTTGCGCTGTTCTTGATTCGTGCAATCTCACGCCACGCGAGAAGCAAAGCCAAATCAATACGCATCTTTTCACCCTCGCTGAAACTCATATACGAGAAGGTATCGCGGTGTCTACTCTTGATGGTTTCATTGAACTCTTCGTCAAGTGTAAAGTTGGCAAAGAAATCCATCGTGTTCAGATACTTGTTGATGGTCTTGTTGATGATGGGTAGATAGTAGCGAATGATCTTTGCCTTGATGCCGCTATCCTTCAGTAGCGATGCTGCTACACTATAGTAGTGCATCTCTTCCACCAGGCTATTCTTGGATGACTCGTTCTTGTTCAAGTCTCCCTCGAAATCCACCAATCGCTTCTGATGATCCGTGTCTTCAGTTTCCTTGTTCTGAATGGCTTTGTTCTCTTTGCTGAGTTTACCGATGTAGGAGTTGCACGCCGTGATGGTGCTGTTCGCCTCCATCGTCTGCGTGTTCAGCGTTTCTAGTTCGGTAGATATCTCTTCATACTCTTCAATCTGAGTTCGCTTGGTTTCAATCTCGCTAACAATGGCACCAACTGCTTCGTTCAGTTCACCCTGCTTGCTTTTCTTCTTGCACAGTAATCCGTGAATAGGTTGACTAGCCTTGTCGATGGACTGATGACAAGTGGGGCATACCTCATTGTTGTCAAAGAATGACAACTCCTCTCCTACCTTTTTGCGATTGGACTCTAGTTGCTTATGAAAGGTTTCTAGTTTAGTGATCTGCTTTAGCAAAGCAACCTTTCCTTGTAACTTGACCTTTACTTTCTGAATCTGCTCATTCAGGACAATCAGTTCTTCCTGCTTATCTTCAATCAACGATTCAGAGCGGGCGATCTCTTTCAGATTTCCTTGCACCTGTTCGTCAGTCTTGCTCTTTAGTCCTGCGATCAAGTCTTTCTGAGCGCGAATAGATTCGCGTAGAATTGCGATCTTGCGTTCGTTGTCTGCAATCTCTTCTTTGAGAGTAGACATCTTTGCCTTGAGAATAGTGTTCATGGTAGAGAACACATTGATGTCAAGGATATCTTCAATCACAGCACGGCGATCAGATGCCGGCAACTGCATGAATGGTACAAATGAAGAACTGCCTAGAATCACCACCTGAGTGAATGACTTGTAGTTCATTTTCAGAACCTGCTCTTCAAGCATCTTCTGATAGTCCTTTGTGGTGGCGTGCTGATCCATCAGGTTGCCGTTCTTCCATACCTCAAAGCGGTTTGGTTTGATACCACGAACTACGCGGTAGGAATCATTGGCGATGGTGAACTCCACTTCCACCAAGCAATCTTTCTCATTGATGCTGTTCACCAACTGAGGAAGATTGATCTTCCTGAATGGCTTTCCGAACAATCCAAAGGTGATGGAATCGAGCAGAGCAAACGACTTACCATGCCCATTGCTGCCTGAAACAAGCACCATCTTGGCTTTGTTCAGTTGAATCTCGGTGAAGTTATTTCCGAACGATCCAAAGTTCTTGAATCGAACCTTCGTGAAGGTAATCATACAGACAGACTCTCCATGTACAGATCGCGCACGATGCGCTTCAGCATGGACTTGTCATGCACTTCTTCCATACCATCAATCTCTTTGTTGATTAGACCAAGCGTGTCTAGTGCCATATCTGCTGCGGGTTCGCCTGTACTGGTGTCCGGGTTCTGTTCGACAATGGTTACACCCAAGGCAGGGGCGGTATAGATGCCATCCAAGAACTTGTCAAACACATATGGCTTAGTCTTGGCATCCACGAACACCTTTACAAAGGTGTTTGCATACCGCGAGAAGTCTGCGTTCTCTAGCAGTTTGCTGTAGTCATGCCGCGAATCATCGTATCGAATGGCATGAAACATCTTGTGGGGGTTCTCAACGAACTCCAGTTCGCGGGTTTCAGTATCAAGCACATGGAATCCCTTGCGGTCTTCCAAGTCGCTGAAGGTGATCTGATACTGCGTACCCAAATACTGCACATTTCCCCCTCCGTGCTTGTGATGGAAGTGGCCCGACAGAACCATCTCATAGCGGGTAAGCAGATTAGCAGGCATCCCGCCTTCAAATTTTACCCCACGCATAACCTGATAGCCTTCCAGTTCAAAGTGTCCGCATATCACAGGACACTTGCTCTTCTTGATAAAGCGTAGGAAATCTTCGTGGTTGTTCTTGTTGATCCATGGCACCATCGCAACGCGCAGAGAGCCAAACTGCAACTCAATCGGCTCTTCGTAAATGATGAAGTTGGTATAGCGTTCTCCAAACAGTTCCTTTGGAGAGTTCACTAGGTTGGTGTTCTTGTAGTACACATCGTGATTGCCGAGAATGCAATGCACGGTCATGCCACGCTGTAACAGCGGCTCCATGAACCTCGTTCGCACCTGATTCAGCGTTTGGAAGTTCACGAACTTGCGGCGATCTAACAAATCACCCAAGTGCAGCACGGTGTCAATGCCGTGCTTGTCGCAGTAAGGAAAGAACACCTCATCAAAGAACTTGAAGAAGTACTCACCAAATACTGGCGAATCAGACCTGGCGCCAAAGTGCGTATCGTTGATAATGGCTAGTTTCATAGTGAACTACTCACATCCAAAGTATACACCCTGTTTTATACATCGTCAAGTCTATTGTGATTTGCCTTCTTAGATTTCTTGCCTTTTTTGCGTGGAGTATCAGACTTAGAAAACTTGGCGATATCTGTTTGCGAGAGATGAAAGAACTCAGCAACAGGATCGTCAGTATTGCCATCGTTAGAGTCAAGCAGATTGCGGCGAACTTTGCCTGTCTTATCTGCCGCTTCTAGCATCTTGTATCGGATGTACATTTGCTTTTTCTCTTTGGCAATTCTGCGTAGAAAGGCAAAGTAGATGATCTGTGTGAAGTACGAGAACGGATTCTTAGACTTGCTTGGATCGAAGTTACTGGCATACATCAAGCAGTTCTCAATGCCATCGCCAATCATCTCTTCTCGGTAAGGATAGTTGATGAAGTTTGGTCGATAAGACAAGTGTGTGGCAATGTCTAGAAAGCATTTGCCAATGTAGTCTGTTACGGGAGGTGTCTTTCTATCTGCGGCGCGTTCTACGCTAACGCATTCCTTCCACTTCACCATCTCTGCATAGAACACCTTGTTATCAATGTAATGCCCAGACTTGGTTTCATCTTCTATCTCTTGCTCTATCTCTTGCGAGTCTATCTCCAACTCGTCTTCATTTGTTTCGGTTTTTGGTTTGCGCTTTTTCATATGTCTCCATTTCGATGACAAGTATATCACAGTTTCACAATGGCGCTAGTCTGTAAGAAAAAGTATTGAATTTCTTGCAGGCATTGCTTGCACTTCCTCTACATAGAGTGAAGGTTTCACGGTCCATAGTATACTAGAAGTAGTCACGAGGATCAGGCGACCAATCGTTTGGTCTGTTACCGTACTCCTTATCAGGACCACCATTCTTCTCTTCAGTAGGAAGTTGCTCAGGTTCAGATGCTTCTGCCTGTTCCATCTGTTCACTTTCTATGCGACCTTCTTCGATCATCTCAGGGGTAACCTCTCCATTTTTGATTTGATCCAAAAGTTCTTGCATGAAAGAAGCACCTGCTTCCAAATCAACCTGTTCGGTTGCACTCATCCTAAAGATGCCACCATTCTTTAGAACCATGAGATAATGGGCAACTGCTTTGTCGCTTGGGGCCATGCAATCCAAGATATGTGCTTTTGGCAAAGAAATAACTCCATCCTTTGTCCAGTTTATCCATTTCTTCATCAGAAGTCGCTCGTCCCTAGGCACTCCATTTTGGTCAATGAGCGTGAGTGTTTCCAAAGTGAATGGATTTTCTAATACCATGCGAGTCTTGGTTACACCGCGTACAACAGCGATGATATCATCGCCAGTCTTTAGTTTGATTATGGTTGGATCGCTGAATTCCATTGCGCCTCCTAGAGTTTTATTGTGACCGTGCTGTAGTCAAACTTCTCGGTTGCGTAGATTTTTATACGCTCTAAGAAGTGATTCAAGGTGAAGTTCACCTTGGATTTCCACCGCAGATCATCTGCCACATCATATAGTCTGGCTCTTTCTTTATGCTCCGACTTGCGGAGTTGACGACCGATACTCTGAAGCACCCTGATCCTACTCTTGGATGGGGATGCGAACACTATGTTATGTAGTCTTCTGATGGAGACTCCGGTGCTGAAGGTTCCATAGGACGCTACGATTATGGCATTGTCTTTGGTTTCCGCAATGGTACGCACATACTCGCGTTGCTCAACATCCGTCCCTCCGAACACGAAAAACACTTCCTTTCCTAGCGTTTTGCCTTGTGCGAGGATCATGTCATGCAGGGGTTTACCGTGCTTCTCCACATATTGAAACAGCACTAGCGTATTGCCTTTGGTCTTACACGCCAAGTTTGTAATGAACTTGTTGCGCTTGGGGTGAGAAACCAAGAAGTCGATTTCCTCTTGATAACGCATGGCTTTTACTGCTTTGCAGTCCTCGTCAGAATACTTCAAAGTGATACAGTCAATGGTGAAGTCGCTGAGTAGTTTCTGCTTGATGAGTTCTGTGGTGCTTGTGACCTTGTGAACAGCACCAAACAGTCCCTCGATGATGAGGCGATGCGTCTGCGTACCGTCGAGGGTTCCTGTGGTGCCTATGCGGAACTCACAGTCGATCAGGCGAGACATGATAGTTGCCAGCGACTTCGCTTTGTACAGGTGACATTCATCACCGAATACCGATCCGAACTGCTGAAACCACTTTACTGGTTGCTTGTAGATGCTCTGCCAGGTGGTAATAACCACTTGTTTTTCCGTAGTTTTGCTCTGCCCCGCAAAAATCTTGTGAATGTTCTTCGCTGCCTTCCAAGACTTGTCAGCAGACGAGTAGTCAATGAAATCATTTTCCATCTGCGCCACAAGTGATGTGGTGGGAACAATGATGAGAACCTTTCGCTTGTCTTCTTCCAATCGTCGCCGCATCAGCGTGTAAATAATAAGACTTTTTCCTGAACCAGTGGGAGATAATAACAAGCATCTTTCTCGATTTAGAGCATGACAAACAGCGTCCACTTGATGTTGGTGAGGATCAATTGGGTTGCCGGCTGCTACTAATTTCAGGGTTTTCATGTATTCGCGCACATCTTCGTGCGTCCATGAGTCTTGCACTTCAGGAAACGAAACACCTACCCAGTAGTTTCGTTCAGTTGCAAACGACTTTACATAGTCAAGTAGTCCACAGTACAGTTCTTGCGAGTGTAGGTTATACATTCTGATCTTGCCGTCCCACATTCTACTGCGATAAGCAGGCATGAATTGAAATCCAGGCACTTTGAATGTAAAGAAGTCTGAGAGTTCTTGTGCAACACTCTTGCTACCGCAATCAACCTTCAGATACACAGAGTTCTTTTTGCTGACAATGATACTCTCCATAGTAGTATTTATGGAGTCCATTGCTTCCCCCTGACGCGCACGGAAACCGTTTGAACTTGGAACACTACTCCAGACCACAATACACATCTGATTCCTGACTCGCATAGCATTTGCCATCCATGTTCTATGCTTGCTCGTCTAGGCATATTTGTATCAGATGCATACAAATCAAGCATTTCCCGATGAGCAACCAACTGAGTGATTCCTGCTTGAATCAATCCTCTAGCGCATTCTACACACGGAGGCAGCGTCACATAAGCATGACATCCTGTGGTGGATAATACGCTTTGGCAACAACGATACAGAGCGTTTCTCTCTGCGTGTTCCATGTAGATGGTTTTCTGAGAAGGATCATTGAGTCTGTCTTTGGTAAGTTGTAGTCCTTCAGGTAGAGCATTTGATGCTCCTGCAATGACACCCATCGTTGGATGCACAATGACGCATCCGACTTGAGTGGAAGGATCAGGACTATGTTGAGCAAATCGATATGCTTGCTTCAAGTACGAAGCAAATACCGCTCCTTCTCCAACAAATCCTGTGATGGTTTGCATTATGCTCCGTGTGTGAATTTCTTCCACTCAATTGCACTACGGATGTTCCAGTGCAGATTTCCAACGGCTTTGATAACACCTGTGAGGAATTCAACCTTCTCTTCACAGAATGCGAGTTTGGTCAAAATGGTAGCCAGGTCTGCATCGCTTTCCAAGTACTTGTCTAGATCTTGTCGTAGAATCTTCAGGTGAAATGGTTCCCATCCAAGTTCTGTAAGACGCTCTTCGCTCATTCTGCCAGAGTAGTACTCCCACTTGTCACGCTTGAGAGCAGAGAGTTCTAGTTTGAGTTTGCGAAGCACTAGTTTCTCATCCATCAGCAAATTCAAGTACTTGGAGTGCAATTGCGGCACCAAGAGAGATGCAATGTCGAGTTCTGTTGGATCAACGGTCAAGTCTTTTTTGACCATGGCACGAAGTTCTTCTAGTTTCATTACGAAATCATACCTCACGCGGCAAACAAGTCAAGGCGTTTCTACTGTAAAGTACTCAAATGCAAATGTGGCAGTTGCAGTCAATGCCTCGGGATTATCACTACCGCTATCGAAATCCAAAGAGGATAGTTCTTTAGGAAACATATTGTGGAACTTGAATCTACGAACCACATTGTTGGCACTACTGAATACAAACATGGTGCCTTCGTCCAGTTGTGCTTCTGAGTCTCGTGTTACATTTCTCACAAACGGCTTTACAGTTTCCCAATCATCCACCACGCGCAAAGTCTGAAGCCAACTGTATATCTCTAACCAGTTGTGCATGGTTTCGTCTACCAAAAACTTGATCTGTAGATCCTCAAATTGTAGGTTCTGAGAGGGAACCTTCAGCGTTCTACCGCTGCGAGGATTGTTGGCAACAACTTCTGCCACAGACACGCCTGGAATGTTTGCAGTTTGACAATTGTATGTCACGCCTGGAACTCTCATCAGCGATAACTTGAACGCTGTGGGAAACAGGTAGTTTTCTACTTGAGATTTGCTGTGTTCAAAATTGGCCATCTTCCCTCCATTCTATGTATCCAAAAACAAAGCGGGGAGGATTTCTCCCCCCCGCCTGTTTGGTTTCAGTAACCTAACTATCAGCCAGAGATGTTGCTTACCGCAAAGATACGGAAGTATCTGTTGTTGCGGGTCAGCGCAGTCACTCCACCGATATTGATGTCGATGGCTCCACTCGACGGATCCACATTGTATGGGTTTGTTGCCATACCGTAGCGAGTCTTGAACGCGATCTTGGGCTGGAATGTGTTGGTGTCAACTGCACGCACCATCTGTAGCGGTACATATGGGCAATAGAAGATACCTGCGTCATATGGGTTGCTTCCCTTGTAACCAACCATGCAGTAGTCTGCGGTCACGAAAGGATCCACATACACCTTGATGCGGCCGTTCAGAGTACCCACGAACAGATCACCTGTTTCGTCAGGCATTGCAACGCTGTTGCTGTTGAATGGGCTGCTGTAGTCAAGCAGACCGGCGAGCGACAGAGCGGATGCAACATTGGTGCTGCATACGAGGAAGTTGCCCTTGCCGCGGCGAGTTGCTCTGGCAATTGTGTTGGCTTCTTGCTCGATACGGAACACCAAGTGCTTGAAGCGTTCCACCATCCAACGACCGTTTCCTGTGTTAGCAGCAGCGTTGTCAACATTTGAACCTGTGACGGCTGTGAGATACGCAGTACGGATGATCTCGCGGTTGATTTCACCGAGAATTTCTGTCGAAAGAATGTTCGACAGTTCGCTCTCAGCGTCAAGTCCGTGAACGGCCTTGAGGTCTTGTGCGAGTTCTGTGGTGTACTCTGCTTTCAGAGCGCGAGCCTGTGCAGTTACCGTTCCCTTGTCAATGGTGAATGACATTTCCGAGAATGGAGTTGCTGACTCTCCACGCTTTTCAAGTTGCGAAGAGGTCATGCCACCACCAACTGAGTAGTTGGCAGAGAGCGGATCAGTAGCAGCAGCGCCATGGGCACCGTATCCACCGCCGTGTACGCGACCACCTTCAGCATCAGGATCATTTGCATTGGTCACTTCGGTGTCGCCGGTGAGTCCGCCTGCACCAACGCTATTGGCTGTACGGCTAGAGCCAGTTACAGGACGAGCGCCAGAGAAGTCGGTATCGGGTTCATCGTACAGGGCTTCGTTACCAACTGTACCACCTGCAACATACTTCGAGCGCATAGCAAACACCAAGCCAGTAGGACCACTCATCGGCTGAACCGATGCAATGTCATAGGCGATGATGTTTGGCAATGCTCTGCGAACGAGCGAAATCATCACTGGTGAGAACGAAGCAATGTTACCACCCAATGATGGTGTTCCTGCGTCGCCAGAGGCTGAAAGTGAGTTCACAGCAACTTCTCTGAGATCACGCTCAGTGTTCTCTAGAAGAACTGCGGTGACATTTTTACGGTACTGATCCTTGATCGCACCTGCTGATGCGTGGTCTAGGACGGGCGCCCACTTTTCTGTGAGCATGGCTGCGTTTGCAATCTTTTCCATTGAAATCTCCTTGTTATCCTCGGATGAGGGAATTGTTAGTTACGAAACTTTGCGAGTGTGCGAGTGTAAGCCTGCATTGCAGGTGACAATAGTGTATCAGATGATGTTGACGAATCTTCTACTAGTGTATCACGAGTCTCTTGCACTGGTGTCTTGAGATAAGTTTCCTTCAGCACACCCAGTTTGGTCTTGAACTCATCGACTGTATCAAACTCAATGCTTTCTGAAAGTCCTTTTAGTTTCTCGACCTCAGACAAGGTTAGACCAGCAACTGACTCAGAGAAAGCAATTTTGGCTTCCAATTCATCAATGCGCTTTGTCTTTTCCATGCCATTCTTGATTTCTTCATTGACCTGTGAAGTCAACTCATCAATCTTGGTATTTGCTGCTTCCAGTACATCCACCTTCTCTTCCGGGATGGTGATGAAGTTGTCGGTGAACAGATTACGAAGACCTTCCATGAAGTTCTCTGCAATCTCTGCACGAAGACTGCGTTCTAGTGCAATCTTGTTTTCCTTGTACCATTCTTCAACCACATACGACAGGTATTCGTCTACCTTTTCAGCCAGATCAGATTGCGTTGTTGCAACTGCTTCTGTGAGTGCTGTTTCGTAGTGTTCTTTGATTGCTGCTTCGCGCTCGGCGATCACAGCACCGAAAATGGTTTCAGCCTTGGTTTTGAAGTCTTCTGAAAGGTTTTGACCATCAAAGAGAGGAGCAAGATGTTCCTTCATCTTCTTTGGTTCTGACTTCTTTGCTTCTTCCATTTCGTCGTTATCTGGGCAGTCATCACAGTACGGAAGATCATCGTCTTCATCGCATGAGCATTCCTCTTCCTTCACAACTTTCTTGGCCTCTTCCATTTCCTCTTCTTTGGACTTCTTGGCCTCTTCCATTTCCTCTCCTTCATCGTCGGACATCTTGGCTTTGGCTTCTTCCATGTCTTCTTCCTCTTTCTTGCCCTTCTTTTTCTTGTCTAGCCAAGAGGGAAGTTTGCCTTCCGCAACTTTTGATTCATCAATTACTGACTCTACACTTTCGCGCAGGGTCTTCTTCACATTGTCTCTGGAATTGCTCATTGGTGTCTCCTTTAGGTAATGAAACCGCAACTATTTATGCCTACTCTGATTTTCACAGGCCCCGCAAGAAGGCATTGAATGCTTGCAGTTTTGCCTCGTCCAAGTTGATCTTGGGTGTACGCTTGATGGTTTCTCGGATGCGTTCAATCTGCTTCCAATTGCCATTTTCTAGTGCCCATTCTTTGCCTTCCATGACACCTTCCACGAAAGCATCAGGTGCAGATGGGTCTGCTACAATGTCTACTGCTGCCAGATTGAAGTCATTTTGCACTTCGTTGATGCCGTCTTTGGTGGTTTTCAAAGAACCAACCCCGCGAGAAGACACCCCAAACTTGACTCCTTCATCAATCATGTTCTTGACGATTTTGCCATATGGGGTATCCATGACTTTGGCACGGCCCCAAATGTTCTTGCCGTCAATTTTCATCTCTTTGACGATGTGTGATACGCGATCAAGATTCAGTTGTGGGCCTTCAGGATGTCCCAACTCTCCCATGGCACGGTTAGCCTCCACAAATTCTTTGTTGTAGCGCATGGCCTCTTTGACCAGTACTGAGTTGGGGTAAACGCGCCCATTGCGATTCTTGATATCTGACTGCATGAATACACCTTCTATGAAGTAAGACTTTTTGCCTTCCTTCTCCTCGGTGATGATTTGGATATCGTCTGTGTGTTCTGTAATGAGTTTCATGTTCAGTCCTCTTTCTTCTTCTTTTTGCTTCGGAGAATCACAAAGTCTTGTTTGTCAAGAACATCATTGTGATTCTTGTCTAGTTTCTTTTGCTTGTCGGTTAGTTTCTTTTCATCAGCCTCTTCCAAGTGAATCTCGTGCTTGGCGTAGTCCTTCGGTTTCAGGAAACCCTTGATCTCCCGTGATGCGTACTTGAGATCCTTCCCAAAGAAATCCTTGGCATCATCAAGAATCTCCTCAACGGTTGTTGGTTCAAGTAGACCGAATGCTTTTCCGCCAGCGATGATGCCCTCTAGGCCTCCCTTTTTGTATGCCTTTTCTATGGCATCAAGCAGATCGTTGGTGGCATATTTTGTTTCATTCAGAGCCTCAAGAACACTTTCGATCAAGTGGTTGTATTCATCCGTTGCTCCCGCCTGCTCTTGTGCAGACTTCAAAGTAGAAGTTACTGCACTCTTTACCTGATCCTTCTCGGACGCACTCAATTTCTCACCATCCTTCACCTTCTCAATGTACTTGTTCAGTTTGTCAAATAGGTTGCGGAGCATGATCTTTGGCATCAGTCGAAGCGTCTTTAGGATCTTGGATTTGCTGTAGTCGGCACTCAGGGCGAAGGCGGTTGGGATCGTGAGAAATGTTGCTATGAGAAACGCGATGTTCTGAGCATTGCTCGCCGTAAACTTGACTGCCTCACCGCCGTCGGCCGCCATCAAATTGTAGATGTTTTGCAATACAGCGGACGCATCTTCCGACAACTCTTCACCCTCGTAAACATCGGTTTCTTTGCAGCCGCAATCTTCTTCAACTTGTTCATCGCATCCGCAGTTGCCTTCTCCGTTTGCTTCTGAGCAAGGGCCATAGGTGATGGAAGCAATGCAACGCTTTTTATCTTCCAAGTACACCTTGGCTTTTTGTGCCAGCAGCGTATGAATGCTCTGTTTGGCTCCAATAATGTTTTCGTCTAAGATTTGAGTTAGAAGGGTTTTACTTGTTAACACGAGAGTCTCCTATCAGAATGTTCCACCGTCGATAGTTTTGTTGGAAAGTGTTTCTGTTCCTGCTAAGGTTGCTAGAGTGCCTGTGGTTGGAAGAGTTACACTTGTGTTTGCTGTGGTGGTAAGTCCTAAAGTGTGCGCTCCAGAGTGTGTAAAGTTTCCTCCGAGTGTGAGGGTTTTACCTGTGTTTGCTACTCCTGTGCCACCGTACTGTCCTGCAATCACGCCACCTTGCCATGTGCCGCTTGTGATGGTTCCTGTGGCTGTGATTGCGGTTAGATTTGCTGTGGTAACGAGTGTACCCGAACCGCTTGTAGAAGGAATGGATAATACGAGGGATTGGGATACCGGCATCGCGCCGACACCACTCCAAGAAAAAGTACAAGTAGAGAGGGGTGCGG